>OKST01001005.1_pt1 | contig 15977 bp, 10 predicted proteins | sample 1606341 | NCBI WGS metagenome assembly OKST01 (sample SAMEA3879563, study PRJEB24766) | human gut metagenome | biome: human-associated habitat; feature: feces | place: USA | collected 1985/1987 | reverse complement strand
GATGAAACAAAACGCTCTGAAATCGGTCGAAAACCGCTTCTCCATACCAACATTCGCCGAGGAATTTATCTCTATCATCAATTCGAAAAAAGCATGAGCGAAAAACAAGCGATCATCGTCATACCGGTTTACACGACACAACTAACCGTATCGGAACATGCCGCCCTGCGCCAATGTTTCGACATATTGTCGTCCTATCCCAAATGTTTTGTCAAACCCGAATCGCTCGACATAACATCGCTTGTTCGCGACTATCCGGCAAACCATATCGTACCCTTCCCGGATACTTATTTCAAAGGAATAGCCGGTTATAACCGACTCATGATGTCGCCCGAGTTTTACGAAACCTTCGCCCAATGGGAATATATACTCATCTATCAAACCGACGCATGGGTATTTTCCGATCGTCTATCCGAATGGTGTTCCAAAGGATACGACTACATAGGGGCTCCGTGGATACCCAAGCCTAAATATCGAAAACTATACTACCGTATATTCAATTTCCTAAAAAGAGTTTTTTGTTACATCTCCGGCTCGTCCGATTACAGCCGCATCTATTACCGGGTCGGAAACGGAGGGCTGTCGCTGCGCCGCACGCAACTCTTCGCTCAAATCGCTCGGGAAATGGTTTCCGAAATAGATTGCTACCTCTCCCACCCCAGAACCGATTTCTACAACGAAGATATCTTTTGGAGCCTCGAAGTCAATCGAAAAAAAGAGCGACTGAAAATTCCCGACTGGAAAGAAGCGCTCCGATTTTCGTTCGATAAAAATCCTTCGGAATGTTACGCCCTGAATGACCGAAAACTACCCTTCGGCTGCCACGGTTGGAGTAAAAAAAAGATGTTGCCCTTTTGGAAACAACATATATCGAACATTTAGACAAAGTATTATCCGACAATTTATTTGCTCCCTCTCTTATATTGTAGTGGAGAAGGGTAAAATCTACCCTTATGCTGAAACAGGAAATACCCCTTTTAATCCTCTCTCCCAGCCGTGTTCAGTAGTATTGCGGGGTATTGCACACAAAATCGAAGTAGAGGCGAAAGAGGAATATATCTCAACCTCTCCCCTTGTGTTCCGGTAAGGAATATAGGGGGAATGCCCATAGGGCGAGGGGGTTAAATTTCTGATATAAACAGCCTGACGAGATGGTGTTTTTCAACTCCTCCGTCACTGCGTGACACCTCCTCCAAAAATTGAACAAGTTCAATCCAACAGGGAGCGTTTTACATCATAGTTATTATCTAACCCCTCTCCTCAGAAACTATCGTTTCTTCGGTCTCTCCCCTATATTTTGCATTGCAAAACACAGGGGAGAAGGTTCATAGCACTTCCTTTTTCGCACTATACTATGTACACAGAGAGTTATTCTTCCTTTAAAAAAGATTTATCACATAAGAAGAGGTAGCCCAAATAGGCCGCTAAGAACAAAAAAGCTAATTCCCGCTCGATTTAACGTAAAAATACCCCTCGAACGTGGTTAGAAAAAAGGAAGATAGTGAGAAATTTTTGTCCGTTTGTTCGACGAAGTCTGCACAAACCTATCTTCGGTAAAGGTCTTATCGTCAAAACATTTCAGATATACGGCATTCATCTCGTCGGCCAACGTTTTCGGATCGAAACGAACCACATATTCTTTCCCTTTTTCTATCATCTCCCGACGCAAATGCTCGTCGGCAAGTACTTTTTTCATGGCATTCGCCATACCTTCCACATCGTCGGGATCGACGTAAATCGAGTGTTCGCCGCCGGCTTCTTCCAAACAGGAACCGGTGGAAGCGATAACCGGAACCCCTGCCGAAAGAGCTTCGACAATGGGAATTCCGAACCCCTCGAAACGAGAAGGATATACAAACAGCGAGGCCAGATGATACAATATCGGCAAATCGCCGAATTTCAAATTATGGATAATATGCACTCTATTTTCCAATCCATGAGCCTCTACATAATCCTGCACCTTTTTAGCATAATCGGTACTTTTCCCTATGGCTACCAAATGAACGTCGTCCAACTTTTCGACAGCCTTTACCGCCAATAGCAGATTTTTCCTCTCTTCAATCGTTCCCACGCTCAAAATGAAACGTTCGGGCAACCCGTAAGCCGCGCGAACACGATCCTTTTCTTTTTTAGAAACAGGGCGGGCGAAAACAGGGTCGCATCCTTGATAAACGACATCGATCTTTTCGGGAGAAATACCGTAAAACTTAACTATATCCCGCTTGGTACATTCACTCACCGCTACAATACGATCGGCCTTACGACAGGCATAATTGAATTTTCGGTTATAAATGATTCTATCCAAACGGTGATAATATTGAGGATAACGAAGAAATATCAAATCGTGAATCGTCACTACGCTACGAATTCCCGTGCGACGAATCCCCACGGGCAACTCGTTACTCAGTCCATGATAAAGTTGTACACCGTCTTGCAACAGCCCTCGTTTAATAAAAAAGGTTCTCCACAAAGCCCTGAAACGTTTCATAACGGAAGAACGAGGCAATATGGAAGAGACATTTTTATGTTTTAAAAGCGAGTCGTACGAAGCATTTTTACACTGCTTGGGAATGTACATACGGTACTTATGTTCATCGCCGTATGTAGCCATCGTATCTACCATGAATCGGCTATAATTCCCCAATCCGGTAAAATTGGCATTCGCCCTCTTTGCATCGAACCCTATAATCATTCCCTAAATACAACTTTAATGGTTACATTAAAATAGATGTATATGTCGTCTATTTTGCTGCATGCCCCCTGTAATTTTTTCCATCATTTTGTATGAAGACTTCTAAAACAAAGAACAATAAACTGATTACCAAATTATTACAAAACTATTATTTTTTCTATTTTTTTAAGATGTCACTATACATTACAATTGTCATAAACTCTTTATAACGAGAAATACCGTCCTAAATTTCGTCAAGCAGCCCCAAAGAAAAGACTTGAATACACCTGTAATTTTCATCTTCCCTAACGAAAAATGTAACAGATTCTAACTATTCGAAACAGATTCCGGGTGCAAAGGTACATCTTGTAGCAATTATTTTTATCTTTGTGCACTGGAAAAATGAAGAATGGATTCTGCATTTTCTAAAAATTGGAGAAAAAGATGATACAAAAATTCGACTTTTTAATCATCGGTTCCGGGATAGCCGGAATGAGTTTTGCCCTAAAAGTAGCACACAAAGGAAAAGTGGCGCTCATATGCAAAACAGAATTGGAGGAGGCAAATACCTATTTCGCACAGGGTGGCGTAGCCTCGGTAACCAACACGTTGGTAGACAACTTTGAGAAACATATCGAAGACACGATGATCGCCGGCGACTGGCTCAGCGACCGCGCCGCAGTCGAGAAAGTCGTAAAAGAAGCTCCTTCGCAAATCAAAGAACTCATCAGTTGGGGAGTCGATTTCGATAAAAACGAAAAAGGAGAATTCGACCTTCATCGGGAAGGCGGACATTCCGAATTTCGTATCCTGCACCACAAGGACAACACGGGTGCGGAAATTCAAGACAGCCTGATACGGGCTGTCAAACAACACCCCAACATCACTATTTTCGAAAAGCATTTCGCCATCGAGATTCTTACGCAACACCACCTCGGAGTAACTGTTACGCGGCAGACTCCCGACATCGAATGTTACGGAGCTTATGTGCTCGATTTGAAAACCGGTAAGGTAGATACATTCCTCTCCAAAGTCACCCTCATGGCGACCGGCGGCGTGGGAGCTATTTATCAGACCACGACCAATCCGCTCGTCGCTACTGGCGACGGCATAGCGATGGTATACAGGGCTAAGGGAACCGTAAAAGACATGGAATTTATCCAGTTCCACCCGACCGCTTTATATCACCCCGGCGATCGCCCGTCGTTCCTCATCACCGAGGCCATGCGGGGATACGGAGCCGTATTGCGAACACTCGACGGCGAAGAGTTCATGCAAAAATACGATCCTCGCCTTTCTTTGGCTCCACGCGACATCGTCGCGCGGGCAATCGATAACGAAATGAAAAACAGGGGCGATGACCATGTTTATCTCGATGTCACTCACAAAGACCCGGAAGAGACCAAAAAACACTTCCCCAACATCTATGAAAAATGCCTCTCGCTCGGCATCGACATCACCCGCGACCTGATCCCCGTCACCCCGGCGGCGCACTACTGTTGCGGCGGGGTGAAAGTAGACCTCAACGGCGAAACCTCGATCCGGCGGCTCTATGCGCTGGGCGAAACCTCCTGCACGGGACTGCACGGCGCCAACCGGCTGGCTTCGAACTCCCTGATCGAAGCGGTCGTCTATGCCGACCAAGCCGCCAAACACGCCGCCTCGCAGCTCGCTTCGGTCGAAATCCAGGAAGGCATTCCCGACTGGGATTTCGAAGGTACCCAGCACACCGAAGAGATGCTGATGATCATCCAGTCCAAGCGCGAGATGCAGGCCATCATGTCCAACTACGTCGGCATCGTCCGCTCGAATCTCTCGCTCGAACGCGCCCTGCGCCGCCTGTCGATCATCTACGAAGAGACCGAAGAGCTGCACAACAAGATCAAGCCCAACCGCGAGCTGTGCGAACTGCGCAACATGATCGCCGTGGCCTACCTGGTCATCAAACAGGGCAGCGCATTGAAAGAATCGGTCGGCTGCCACTACAACTCCGACTACCCCAAACCGGACAATAAATAATCCGCAAGCAAACCTATCCACAACCTTTATTACCATCTATGACCTTACAGGAAGAGATCACCCGCCGGCGGACGTTCGCCGTCATCGCGCACCCGGACGCCGGTAAAACGACCCTGACCGAAAAACTACTGCTCTTCGGCGGCGCCATCCACGTCGCGGGAGCGGTCAAAAGCAATAAAATCAAGAAGGGAGCCACCTCCGACTTCATGGAGATCGAACGTCAGCGCGGTATTTCGGTCGCTACGTCCGTCATGGGCTTCGAATACCAGGGCCGCAAGATCAACATTCTCGATACCCCGGGCCACGAAGACTTCGCCGAAGATACCTACCGCACGCTGACGGCGGTGGACTCCGTAATCATCGTCATCGACGGCGCCAAAGGCGTCGAGTCCCAGACCCGCAAGCTGATGGACGTCTGCCGCATGCGGCAGACCCCGGTGATCGTCTTCGTCAACAAGCTCGACCGCCCCTGCAAGGATCCCTTCGACCTGCTGGACGAAATCGAGAAGGAACTCCGCATCCGGGTACGTCCCCTCTCATTCCCGATTTCGAGCGGCGACACCTTCAAGGGCGTTTACAACATCTACGAGAAGAACCTCACGCTCTTTACGAGCGACGAACGGCAAACGGCCGACGCCTCGACCGTAGAGATCAACGACCTCGCATCGCCTGAACTGGACGAATACATCACCGAACGCTACGCCAACCAACTGCGCGAAGACACCGAACTGGTCGAGGGCGTGTACGACGCTTTCGACCGCGAGGCTTACCTGCGGGCCGAACTGGCCCCGGTCTTCTTCGGTTCGGCGGTCAATAATTTCGGCGTGAAGGAGCTCTTGGAGTGTTTCATCCGCATCGCCCCCTCGCCGCGCCCCGCACCGACCGAAACCCGGATCGTAGAGCCTGCCGAGGCGAAAATGACAGGCTTCGTCTTCAAGATCCACGCCAACATGGACCCGAATCACCGGGACCGCATCGCCTTCCTGAAGATCTGCTCCGGCACGTTCGAACGCAACAAGAACTACCTGCACGTGCGCAGCGGCAAACAGATGAAATTCTCCTCGCCCACAGCTTTCATGGCCGAGAAAAAGTCGATCATCGACTTCGCCTACCCGGGCGACATCGTCGGCCTGCACGACACGGGCAACTTCAAGATCGGCGACACCTTCACCGAAGGCGAAAAGCTCAAATTCACAGGCATTCCCTCCTTCGCACCCGAACAGTTCCGTTATATCGAGAATGCCGATCCGCTGAAATTCAAGCAACTGGCCAAAGGCATCGATCAGCTCATGGACGAAGGCGTGGCGCAGCTCTTCACCTCGTCGCTCAACGGCCGCAAGATCATCGGCACGGTAGGCGCCCTGCAATTCGAAGTGATCGAATACCGCCTGGCGCACGAATACAACGCCGCCTGCCGCTGGGAGCCGATCTCCATCTACAAAGCCTGCTGGATCGAGAGCGACAACGCCGAGCAGCTGGCCGACTTCAAACGGCGCAAACATACGAACATGGCCGTCGACAAGCACGGCCGCGATGTATTTCTGGCCGACACCAGCTATGCCCTGGCCCTGGCACAGGAAAACTTCAAGGACATCAGGTTTTACTTCACCTCGGAGTTCTGATCCCGCCAGCGATCTAAAATATAAACGCCCCGTGCTACCATTGCACGGGTGGTTTTATTCATAAAAAAGCTCTGCCCTGACCGTATCTACGGCATACGGATAATTGAATCCGGATATTCCGATTCGTCGATGGAACCGAAATATCTGCATTTCATGATCAGAACGATACCTCGTAATCGTATTCCTTTCCGGAGAAAACAGATAAAGATTATGAAAAACGTAATTGCTATAATAAAAAACGCTTGGGGTGACAGTCCGCCACCGAAAGTCAAAACCGGCTTTATTCTCAATATCATTGGATTGACAGCTTTTTTATGCTTATCCGGCGCAACAGCCCATGCACAATCGGACAAACAGATTATCAACATGGATAACCCGGACTATCACATCGATGTGGAACGTTTTTGCTCTCCATTTATTGATTTCGATAATCCCGAAGAGTACAATAGCAAAGAAGTAAACTATCGCTATGTGAAATACACACAAAACATGAACGTTTCTTTTTCTGAGAGATATCCGATTTTAATACATTATATAAGTATGGACAGTCTCGTTACCAAGAAAGCAACTTTTTGTGATACCGGCTTCGGGAAACTGAATTTGATAACCAATGCACAAGGCAAATTAATATCGATGAACTGCGAAACGAAGATGGACAAAACAGGCTTCAAGGAACTGGTAAAGGCTGTCAGACAGAAATATGGCAAACCTGCCCTGAAGAAAGCAGAAACAGGTAAAGACGAACTTAAAAAGATTCTGATAAACTCGATGGTATCAAAGGGCAAAAACATACCCGTGTATCTTTGGAAGCAGGATGACGAATATATCGGACTGTTCATGGAAAGCGAGGATGTCGTAAATTTCTTCCGGGCAAAAAAAGAATTTGAAGATTTACTCATCAAAGTAAATGGTCCTTACATTGAGGCAACAATAGAGTTGCAAAAATGGAAGAAGAAAATATTCAAGAGATAAGAAACAGGCTATAATAAGCTACTTTTAAATCACATGAAAATAAAAAAATATTTAACATAAAAATACATGCAACGCTATAAACCGATGACTTTCCTCCCAACACAGGATAAGAAGGGGAGAGGGAAAAAGCCTGTCGCCACTCCGAAAGCGGCCCTCCACTGTTGCTGCACAAGGTCAGAAGGACAGCTGCGGCAAAAGCAGAATCAAACCTCGTAGCCCACACGCCCCCAACTGCATTCGATATTCACAAGGAAAGGGAACCTTTTTTCCCGCAATCTTTTATATCCGGAGTGAAAGATCAGAAACGGATTCCGGCGAAATCCGTCTTTCAACGGATCGTCGATACGGCATCGAACTCTTCGGGAGCGTAAGTCCGCAAGGCGAGTTTTTTAACCCAAACGACGAAGATCCCCGTGAGTACCAAGTTCAGCACGAGGGTCAGCACCGAAATAACCAGTGCCGGACCGCCCAAGCTATATCCCAGCGCAATGAAGATAACGCCCGCCCCTACCTCGCCGCGGGTAAACATACCGATCGAAAGGGCCAGACGTTCGCTCAACTTCCGATCACGATAAAAAAACATCGGGAAAAGTTTGCCCAGGTTGGACAGCAACGAGACGATCACCACATGGAATGCGATCACGCCCCACGACATCATGGGCTGCGAACCGGTCACGGAAGAAGCAGCTTCCCCAGTCGCAGCAGTCATACCGATAAACAACGGCATGCTCAATCCAACCAAAAACATGAACAAGAACGAAATGCCGGAAGCGGCCATCCGCTCCCCGCGAGATTCGACATGCCTGGTTTTCATCACCATACCCAATACGAAAGCGGGAAGCAGCACCTCGATATGAATACTGCCCTCCTCGCCGAAATAATATTTGGAAAGCAGGTAAACCAGTTGGGTAACACCGAAAACCACGACCGAATAGGTCAGAATCGCCCACCAATCCTGCCTCAACTCATACGTACTGAGTTTCTTCCACCCCAGCCACAACAGCAGAAAGACGATCACCACGACGACGAAAAGCTGCCAGCGCAGACCGATCATCAGGATTTGCAGAGGTATCATCAGCAGGATGGTATCCAGATCGTCGAAAATCGCCAGCACCTGAATTTTCCGATACATCCAGCTTCGCTTGAGCCGCAGGGCCGCGAGCATCGTGAACAGGATGCCGGCCGAAGTCGGAGCGGCAAAACGGCTCAACAACAGATTCTCTTTCCAGGCGTCGCCATTGCCCCAAAACTCGGGCGGCAACAACACGAAAACATAGTACAGAGCGATGAGCAGCCAAGGTACGGCTGCCGTAGCCATAGCGATGAAATAGTCCTCGGCATAGGAGCGCCAACGTTTTTTATCGATCTCGAATTCCCGGCCGACATTGATCATGATGAACGACAGACAGACATAAAGAAAGGTCGTCGCCCCGGCCCGAAATGCAGGATAGCTCTCTCCGAGCATCCCCGGAAGAATCTGGGAAGCCACGAGGCCAAGGATGAGAAGCAGGGAAAATGAGAAAATCTTTTTCATCGGAGGTTTTCAATAGAATGTTCGCGCAGTCGGCACAAGGATTTATGTCGGCTAAATCGCGGGTACCGCCCGGAATTTTGGTACAAAGAAAATCAAAATCCCGGAATTTCCCCGCATCGTCCGCCAAAAAAGCACCGACTGCGCACCTCAACGCCACTTTTTCGTGCGGAAGAACAAATAGGTCACGAATCCGATGACGATCATCACGCCCCAGGCCAGGATATAACCGTGCTCCCACTCCAGTTCGGGCATGTTACGGAAATTCATCCCCCATACTCCGACCAGAAAAGTCAGCGGAATGAAGATGGTCGATACGACAGTCAGCCGTTTCATAATATCGTTCATCCGCAAATCGTTGTTCGAGATATACAAATCCATCAGCGACGAAAGGGTTTCACGGCAGATGTCGATATTTTGCGCCACGTTGAGCAGGTGATCGTTCACATCGTTGAAGAAGGGCCGATTGACCCGGTGCAACAAACTCGAATCGGAACGAAATAGCCGCGAATATTGTTCCTTGAGCGGCAGAACCGTCCGCTTGAGCTGCATGTAATCCCGCCGGAGCTCCTGCATCTGTACTCCGATGTCCCGGTCTCCGGTATCGGCCAGCAATGCAGATTCCAGCTCCTCCAACCCGTCGCTGATCGCCGCTGCAACCGACATATAACCGGTTATCAAGCCATTGAGCAACACCGAAAACAGGTAGTCCGACTGTCGGGTACGGATTTTCAGTACATTGTTACGGATGGCACGCATCACATCGTCGAAAAAATCGTTGTCCCGCTCCTGAAACGTCAGCACGAAATCAGCGCCCTGCACCAGACTGACCTGCATCGCTTCGCCACCCATAATCTGCTTGGCAATAATCACATTGTACTGATCGTGCTCCTCGACCTTGCTGGCATGGTCGGTATTGAGAATGTCCTGCATGACCAGAAAATCGATCCCGAAATGCGTACAAACCGTCTGCACGGCATCCGTATCTTCCAGTCCGTGAATCTGCAGCCAAGTGATGCCATCGGGCTGAAAGCGGGATTTCATCTCCTCGAAATCATCTCCCGCAGCCTCTTCGACCCGATCCACAGTATAACTGCACAGATGCAGATGAGTCCGTGTTTTCGTATCCCCGTTGTAGGCGAGCTTGTCGCTGAGCAGGTTATTTTTCATGGCTGTACGATTAAAATTCGACCGTGACGCCCAACGTCGGCACCAACGTACCGCTCGCCTGGCGGATATACTTCATCTTATAACGCTGCTCGGACGCCGGGGCTTCGGGATTCACGATCTCGCCCGTGGACATCGCCACGTCGGGCTGCCGCAGCTTGCTCACCGTGACGTTCTGCAGGTCGATATAAAGCCCCAGCATGCAGCCGCGGAAATAGAACACTTTGTCGATGCGCAGTTCCAGCTGCGCAAAGGCGTCGAGCCGTCCCTCGTTGTAGCGCGAATAGTCGTAATAGGGGCGCCCCGAAGCGTTCCACGCCTCGACGAGCGACGATTTCTCGACGTCGTACGGCGTATAAGGCGTTCCGCCGATAGCGCTCAGCTTCGCACCGACGCTCCACCCGCGAGAGAAATCATACGTACCGCTGATATTCGCCACGAAACGATTGTCCCAGGCAGAAGGAATATATTTCGCATCGTGCCGGCTGCGGTATTCGCTGCTGAAAACGGTCAGGGCGCCGACCAGATTGAAACGATCGGGAAGCTGCCAACGCACCATCAGCTCCAGACCGTAGGCACGTCCCTGGGCCGAAGAAACGAGCAATTCGTCGCCCGAGGTGCCGTAGTCGTTGCCTTTGCAGGTCAGCGGCACGTCGTCCGCCACCGAAAGCGGGATATCCGTATAATATTTGTAGAAACCTTCGAGCGAAACCACCAACCGGTCACGCAGACGCCAATTGACGCCGACGGCGCTTTGCAGGACCCGCATATACTCCAAGCCCCGATTGACCAACTCGCCCGTATTGTCCTTATAGCCGAGTGCCGTATAGGGCGGCAACTGGTAGAAAAGCCCTGCGCTACCGCTCACCGACCAACTGTCGCTCAAGGCATAGGAAGCCGACACACGGGGCGAAAGCTGCTTCCAGAAACGCTCCATCTCCGTCGAATAGTCGCATCCGTCGGCCCGCACGCCCATCGAAACCGTCAGCCGCTTGTCTGCGGAGGCATAGTCGGCCCCCACGAAAAAGCCCCAGCCGACAATCCCCAAATAAGTGCGATAGTCGAGCAGCTCGGCTTCCTGCTGATAAGTCCGCTGCAAAGTCTTGTTATGATAGGTAGAATAGTTCAATTCAGCACCTTCGCGCAGCGTCCACCGGCCCAGGTAGGAGCGATTTTCGAACCGCAGGGTCGTCTTCTGCTCCACGCCCCGCAAACGCAGGGTCAGATTATCCGGAGTCGATTCGTCGTTGTTGCGGTATTTGGTATTGCGGTTATTCAGGTAGTTGTGACTCAACGCCACCGACTGCACGTGCCGGCCGGCGAAATGGCGGTACACGGCACCCACAGTAAAGGTTTCCTGTTGGATACGAGGCAGGTAACTGAGCAGATATTCGTTCTCCTCGCCCTTCTCGTCGAGATTGAGCTTCATGTTGTCGATGCCCACCAGTCCGAGGAAAGTCAGCTCGTCCCGCTCCGAGAAACGGGTCTTGACCTTCAGTTGCCCGTCGATGTAATTGGGCAGGAAAGGAAGCCCCAGCAATTTGAAGAGGAACTGGAGATAGGATTGCCGCACGGAAAAGAGGTAAGTCGTCTTTTTGCCCACGTGTCCGCTGCCGCTGAGCGACACTTCGGAGGCACCGAGCGTCGCCTTGAAGGTCTGCCGTTCGAGATCGCCGTCCCGCAGCCGGAAATCCAGCACCGAACTGAGCGCCCCGGCACGGTCGGCGGGAAACGAACCCGTATAGAAATTGATCTCGCGCACCAGATCGGAATTCACGATGCTTACGGGACCGCCCGTGGCACCCTGCGTGGCGAAATGGTTGATGTTGGGAATTTCGATCCCGTCCATGAAGAAGCGGTTTTCAGAAGGTCCGCCGCCCCGCACGATCAGGTCGTTGCGATAACCGATGGGCGAAAACGACACGCCTGGATAGGAACGAACGATACGCGACACGTCACGATTGGAGCCGGGACTCTTCTCGATCTCCCGCATCCCGATCACCTGCATACTGACCGGGCTCTCGATCGTACGGCGGAAAGGCGAGGGACGAACGACGACTTCATTCAGATGCTCCGGCTCCTCCTCCATCTCGATTTCGATGAAAGGCGTCCGGGCCGACACCTGGTATTCGGGGGTCACGACCGTTCTGTAACCGATGAACGACGCCGTCAGGCTATAAATGCCGGGCTTCACCTGCAGGATCTCGAAACGTCCGAGCGAATCGGTCATGGCGCCCTTACCGGGCTGGCCGGTGATCGTAACGGCAGCATAGGCGACCGGTTCCCGGGAAAGACGGTCGATAACCCTGCCCCGCACAGGATACCCCGCTGCGGCCCAAACAGAAGGAATGTACAATGCCAGCAAAACGATTGCTGCCAGTAAGTTCTTTCTCATAATTCACAAAATCAACCGTCCGCAAATCTAATAAATTTACCGGCGTTTCGATCTTCCGGCCGTAAAGAATCGACCGAGGCGGACCGATTCGAGGCGAATCGGACGATTTACGGCATCGACACGATACCCCGAATCGCCCGCCGGCATACCGTAATAATCGAAAGAGATGCAAAAATCATGAAATCCGCCCCGGAAGGAATCGAAATTTATCCTATTTTTGTTTCCGATCAATCTCGACAATATATGCGTACACTGATCTCGATTCTCTGGATTTCGTTCTTTCCGCTTGCCGCAGCAGCGCAGGACGACGATCTGTCGTATCGGCTGAAAAAGGTGATAAAGGATAAAAAAGCCGAAATCGGTATTGCGGTCATCCTCGACGCACAAGATACGGTAACGGTCAATAACGACGACCGCTACCCCCTGATGAGCGTATTCAAATTCCACCAGGCCCTCGCCGTCGCAGATTACCTGGACCGAAACGGACTGACGCCCGACACGGAAATATTCATTCCGGAAGAAGAGCTCGTCCCCGACACGTACAGTCCCCTTCGGGAGGAATTTCCCGAAGGCGAAATCTCGCTTTCAGTCAGCCGTCTGTTGGAGTACAGCCTGCAGTTGAGCGACAACAACGCCTGCGACATCCTCTTCGAGCACACGGGCGGTCCGGCAGCGACAGACCGCTACGTCCGGTCGCTCGGACTGCACGATTTCGCGATCGCAGCAACGGAGCAGCAGATGCACGACGATCCGCAAACGTGCTACGAAAACTGGAGTACGCCGCTCGAAGCCGCCGCCCTGCTGGAACTGCTCGTAACGGAACAGATTCTCACTCCTACACTGCGGGAAATGATCCGGCAAAACCTGATAAGCTGTAAAACAGGTGCCGACCGTCTTCCGAAACCACTGTCGGGAACCGGCGCCGTCATCGGACACAAAACCGGCACGAGCGACCGCGACGAACGAGGCATCTTCGCCGGGACCAACGACCTGGGATTCGTCATCCTGCCGGACGGCACCCGCTATACCATCGCCGTCTTCATCAAAGATTCGGCGGAAAACCCGGAAACAAATGCCCGAATCATAGCGGATATCTCCGAAACTGTTTATCGATACGTTCACGACGAATACCGGGAAAACGACATCCGCCCCGGCAAAAAACACGTCGATAAAGGAGCCGGAATTGGATTCGAATCCGATTATTTTTATTAAATTTGGAAAGAAAACAGCGTAATTTGCACTGTTCTTGCACGGAATCAGAAAAACTTCAATACCCCAAGCATGAAAAAAATAGCGGCCTATCTCATTCCTGTTCTCGCCTGTTTCGCAGTAGGTATCTCGGCAAGTTTTTTCCAGGCTTCGTCCATCGCCGAATGGTATCCGACGCTGACCAAGCCGGCACTCACGCCGCCCAACATCGTATTTCCGATCGCCTGGAGCGTCCTGTACCTTTGCATGGGACTTTCGCTCGGGCGCCTCATCGTGCGTCGGCAGCACAAAGGAATCATCCGTCTGTGGATCTTGCAGCTCATCGCCAACTTCCTGTGGAGTATCCTGTTCTTCACGCTACGCAATCCGCTGGCCGGATTCATCGACATCGTACTGCTGAATATCCTCGTGGGACTCTACATCTTCGCTGCGAGCCGCAGGGACCGTGCTGCCGCCTGGCTCTTCGTACCTTACCTGCTCTGGACGCTCTTCGCCGCCTACCTCAACGGATATATCCTGCTGCACGGCACCCCGGCGGCGGCTCCGACGACAATTCAAACCGAATCTTTAACAATATCAAAACCTAAAACAGAAAGAATTATGGTTCACAAAATGCCCGAACTTCCGTATTCGACGGAAGCGCTCGCTCCGAAAATGAGCAAAGAAACTTTTGAATACCACTACGGCAAACACCTCCAGACCTACGTGGACAATCTCAACCGCCTGATTCCCGGCACGCCTTACGAGTCGATGTCCCTGCAGGAAATCGTCAAGAAAGCCGACGGTCCGATCTTCAACAATGCGGCCCAGGCCTGGAACCACACGTTCTTCTTCCTGATGCTGACCCCCGATCAGAAGCCGATGCCCCAAAAACTAGCGGATCGCATCGCCCGCGACTTCGGATCGGTCGAAGCCTTCAAGGAAGAGTTCTCCAAAGCCGCTACCAGACTTTTCGGCTCGGGCTGGACGTGGCTCGCAGCCGACAAGGACGGCAAATTGCAGATCATCTCGGAATCCAATGCCGGCAACCCCATGACCAAAGGCCTCAAGCCCGTCATGACGATCGACGTATGGGAACACGCCTACTATATCGACTACCGCAACCGCCGCGCGGATTTCATCAAATCGTACTGGGAGCTGATCGACTGGGACAAGGTGGCCGACCGCATATTCCCCCGCAAATACCACTGCACCGCCTGCGACTACGTATATGATCCGGCCAAGGGCGATCCCGAAAGCGGCATCGCACCCGGCACGGCATTCGAAGACATCCCGGACGACTGGGTATGCCCCGTTTGCGGACTCTACAAGGATTCCTTCAAGATCGTGGAAGAGAAATAGGCGATCAGGAAAATTGAAAAAAGCAGCGCATAAAGCGCTGCTTTTTTGTATCGGGAGAATCCGTCGCAGACACCCGACAGCCGTTTTTCCGCGCCCGAGGGAAGAAGCCGGGCAGCCCATTCCGTCCGACACCAGAAATAAAGAGATCGACCCGGCAACAGATCGACCTCTTTGTTTCAGTCCATACTAATCTCTACTTTATTACGACTGAAACCTTTATCGGCAAGACACTCTTCTTCTGCACAAACTCCGCACTTCGGCGTATGCCGTACAACGGTTTCGAAAAATATTTCATCAGGGAAACAGAGAGCCACCTCGCTTCAGGTTATCAATCCACCGAAAAGATGCCTCGCAGGTCTTTTCCGAAAGCTCCGTTCTCCGCAGACGCATATCATCCGAACTGTCCGTTCATCGGGCAGGCAAAGGCTGGTCTTCTGACTCGTCCCCGCCGCAACGCCTTCCCGACCCCGCAGGACCAGTGGCAAAAGAGTGTCGCGGTAATACACCCGGGCATCCGAAACGCCGCCCGCAAGCGGGCCGATCACCTCGGATCGTCGGGCAGGACTCACAGCAGCGGGAACTGTCGCAGACTTTCACTGCGTTCCCATTTAATCTGACGGGGCGTAACCCCTCGTGAACCGTTGCAGTGCAAATGTAAGAAAATATTTGCTATCTTTGCCCGGTAACCAAAAAATATTTTGACAGAAACTATGAAACACGCATACGTATTTCCGGGTCAGGGCGCTCAAGCCGTCGGCATGGGCAAAGACCTCTACGACAACGTTCCCGAAGCCAAGGCTCTCTTCGAGCAGGCCAACGAAATCCTCGGTTTCCGCATCACCGACATCATGTTCGCCGGTACGGACGAAGAGCTCAAACAGACTAAAGTCACCCAGCCGGCCGTATTCCTCCACTCGGTCATCATGGCCAAGGCGCTGGGCGTGAAGCCCGACGCGGTAGCCGGACACTCGCTCGGCGAATTTTCAGCCCTGGTGGTGGCCGGCGCTCTTTCGTTCGAAGACGGTCTGCGGCTCGTTTCCAAACGTGCGA
>OKST01001001.1_pt1 | contig 16016 bp, 10 predicted proteins | sample 1606341 | NCBI WGS metagenome assembly OKST01 (sample SAMEA3879563, study PRJEB24766) | human gut metagenome | biome: human-associated habitat; feature: feces | place: USA | collected 1985/1987 | reverse complement strand
CAAAAAACGCACATCCACCTCATCAAAACTATTCAAGTTTTCACTGTCCACATCCAGCACACCCCATACTTCTCCCTTTGCACGAAGAAGCGGAAGCACTATTTCCGAACGCGACAAAGAGCTGCATGCTATATGTCCCGGGAAAGCATCCACATCCGGTACAACCAGCACTTCACCCCTCTCCCAGGCCGTTCCGCAAACGCCACGCCCTTTCTTTATTCTGGTACAAGCCACCGGACCCTGAAAAGGGGCAAGCACCAACTCCTCACCTTTCACCAGATAAAATCCCACCCAGAAAAAGTGAAAAGTCTCTTTCAGTGCAGCCGCAACATTAGCCAGATTGGCGATAAGGTCATCCTCTCCTTCAATCAGACACTTAATTTGCGGAAGCAACATACGATACTTCTCTTCTTTGCCGCCATTACTGATGCACAAATCTTCTGCCATACGCGCTATTGAAATTCTATTTGCTCCCCAAATATAGGAAGAACATTCCAATCAGCACCAAAATGAGGTCTACTGCCTTGCTTTTTAAATTCTTTTCACGGAAGAAAAGGGCGCCGAACAGGAAAGAAACAACCACACTGCCACGTCGTACCATAGATACGATAGAAATCATGGAGTCCTCATAACTCAAGGCATAGAAATACACAAAGTCTGCCGCACAAAGAAAGACGGATATACCGATGATAGTCCAATCCCAACGGAACGGTGTACTTTCCTTTCTCTTGGGATACCACAGCAACAGGATAATGGGACACATGATAAACACCTGATAGATGTTGTACCATGACTGCACCACCATAGGCGGCAGCTGCTTCATCAGATACTTGTCGTATAATCCGCTGACAGCACCCGTCACGGCCGCCAATACAATAAAAAAAATCCATTTATTGTGCTTGAAGTCGATACCCTCTTTCTTACCGGAACGGCTCAACATAAAGAACGACAGGACTGCCAACATCACACCTATCCATTGATACAGATTGAGCCGTTCGCCGAATACAAGCATGGCTCCCACAAGTACCATTACCGGACGCGTTGCATTAATCGGGCCTACAATGGTAAGCGGCAAGTGCTTCATTCCGAAATATCCGAATATCCACGAGGAAAGAACGATGAAAGATTTGATGATGATAAATTTATGCACATCCCATCCCACTACAGGAACATCAAACATCGTACCTCCCAACACAGCAGGAGCAAAACACGATACCAGAATAAACGGAAGAAATATTAAACTGGAAAATACCGTATTCAAAAACAAGACCGGAAGCACGGCATTGTCTTTGAGCGCCTGCTTCTTGAAAGCATCATAAAATCCCAGCAAGGCTGCCGAGAGAAAGGCTAATAATAACCACATTGATTTTAGCTATGAATTATGAGTTATAAGTTATGAATTAGTTATATTACAAGAAGAGAAAGAGTAAAAGTAATCACTTATCACTAACTACTAATCACTAATCACTAACCACTAACCGCTAATAAAAGTTTCTTCAGGGTAGGCAACATCTACAAGGAACAAAGCGTTACCGGGAACGGAAGTTCCTGCACGGCACCGGTCTTTTTGTTCGATAACCCGGCGAAAGCCCCCGATGGTAAGTTTACCCCTGCCGACTTCGAGCAATGTGCCCACTACAGCACGTACCATGTTCCGCAGAAAACAATACTGGCACTTACTATATTGATGATATCCAAAAGGTAAAAGTTGCCATTAGAGAGTTAGATCATATTGGCTTTTTGCATATTAAAGATAGCGACGATGATTTATTGGCTCAAATAAATGCAAGTATAACCAATCGTTTTATATTAAATGGTATTCAAAATGAAGCTTACAAAACTTTATTCGACAGACTGAGTTATAGTATTGTTATGCTTCATCAATGGATCAATAACTATGTTACAACAGAAGAAACAGAGAAGACTATTAATATCAAATTACCTCAAACTAATGAACTTAGGGAATTTTCTATCACAATAGACCTTTTAGAGAGGGCACTATCTGAAATTTCGATAATCAATGGAGGAGGAGAAATAAAAATAGAACAATTGGACCATGGTTCTCTATGGATCATTATATCAGTTTGTAGTATGCAAATTGTAAAAGCAATATCCAAAGCTGCTAATGCAGCATTAGATATTGCTAAGAAGAAGGTAGAATTAGACTTAATGAAAGAAACTTTAAAAAGAAGTAAAATAGAAACGCAAGCAATAGAAAGCTATGTAAAATTACAAGAAACTATCATAAATCAACTGTTACAAGAATATTCCGAACAGTTAGAAGATCAAAAAGAAGAAGATTCTAATGGATTAGCAAAAGCAGAGAGGAGGAATCGCTATAAAAAAGCATTAGATGAATTAACTACACTTATATCTGCTGGTGCTGAATTCCACCCCTCATTAACTGCTGCACAAGAAATTATTGACGAGTTTCCTAAATTTGACCGTCAAGTTGAATTTAAAACACCAATAGCTGATTTACCAAGAAACAAGGAGGATGATCATGCATCACTAATAAGCCCAAAAGAGGATGATACCCAAACAAAATAGTATCAATGGTAATGATAACAACAACAATAATATGCTATGTTTTATTAATTGTCGTATTGCAACCATCATTAAGGGGAAATAAATCATTATTCCACCAAAAGTCACTTTTATGCATCTACAATTCTCTGCAATAAATAGTACCATTAAATTTATCCATTCCAAGTAATATCGCATAAAAAAGAAATAATGCTCCCGGCACAATCACCGGGAGCGTTTCCATCAACAATCAATCAATTACCTTAAAATCTCCGTACGTTTAATTCCCTCAGACGGAGCACTGAATAGTGGGAACGTTCGTCTCTACCTTCAAAAACCATTGTGGCAGCAACAAGACTCGAACTTGTGACAAAAGAACTGCACACATGTATCATCACGTATGCATATCTGCGCTCTACCAACTGAGCTATACTGCCAATTATTTGTGACGCGCACGCGTTTATGATGCTAAAATAGCATTTATTTTATAAATATCTATTATAAATCAAGTACTTATAAAAGAGGCACAACCGTATCACTTACCCAAAGAACTATACTATCCCCCTATAAATGTCTATTTAAACGCCTAAAAACATAACTTAAAAGGAAACATCATATAAAAAACATACCTCAAAAACATAGTAAAAAGTATGCCCAACTTTTTCACAGGTAAATAATTTACACATAAAAGTATGTCCAACTTAGTATGCCCAACAGTATGCCCAACTCACTATTTAACATTTCGATACTCTATTATTTCCTCTTATTATTATTACTGCTTACCTTAATTTTATTGAATAGATACTCGCTTTTTCTAAACACTTTAAACAGTATATTTTTCTACTAAAATAGTTCTATATAATAATTATTTAGAATATATTTGTAGAAAGAAATATCTAAATAATGAATTTATGACTAAGGTAATTCACGTACATCTCATTTTCGAGAAGAAGGACTATTATTTCGGCAGTATCAGCGCCATCTACACCGTTCTAAATGACGCTCAAATAGGTATCAAAAAAGAACTCTTTACTTCATGCTGGTCTCACTGATGGTGGCGTTAAAATAACCCGTAGAGCCATTATCAAGCAGTCTCACCTTATTCGTAGTACCCAAGAGTAACCTCACACCAAACCGCACAGAAAAGGGCTGAATTGTGCCTCAAAAAGCATCAATTCAACCCTTCGTGTTACTCTAATATCATTTTTGCTGTTTAGAACTTCATAGAAACTCTATTAAATTAGCCCATAATATAAGCAAATATAACGGAACGTTTTGAGTATATAAACTCTGTATTTTTGCGTCAATTCCCTTATTTATAGGTATTTCAACAACATTCAGCCTATCTTCATTTACGCACAAAGTGATTTATCCCCCGTAAAACGATTATTTGAACATGCTAGCCAGCCTCGTGTTGCCTGCGCAGATATTAGATTACTTTCTTATCTCTGGAGTCGAACAAACCTCTCAAGAGATTCATATCAGTCTGGATGAAAAGATGAATCCCAAGTTAAGCAATGACGTACATTTTGAATCCAAAGGTTTTATGGAAGCTGTAAATGTGACAGACTTTCCCATACGGGACCATAAGGTAATTCTCAAGATCAGACGCCGGCGTTGGACGGACTTACGCACAGGGAAAAGCTTTAGTATTCCCATCGACCTCGACATTGTGGCCAAGGGAACCAGATACTCCAAAGAATTTGGATCTTTTTTAAAAGAAACGTATGGAGACATCCCCAGTGACTTGCCGTACGCTTGAGGAATTCTATCATATAGACTGTCATACATTCGAAAAACAGTACAAGGAGGTTCTCAGCGGATATCGTAATTGGGAACAGTTATCTCATGCCGATGAATGGATGCTGTTTCCAGAGAATATAGGACCGCATCTGGCAATTGACGAAACATCGCTCTCAAACGGTGAACTTTACACCTTTGTGACCAACCGCGATGCCTGCACAAGGGAGTGTTCTCTTGTAGCAGTTGTGGCAGGCACCAAATCGGAGGATGTAATAGCTGTACTTCAGCGAATTGACGAGGAAAGTCGTTATGCCGTTAAAGAAGTGATACTTGACCTTTCAGACTCCATGCGCAAGATCGTACGGACTGCATTTCCTAAAGCCAGCAGTGTGATAGACCGTTTTCACATTCAGAAATTAGCTTGTGATGCCGTGCAGGAATTACGCATCAAACACCGTCGGGATGCCATACAGCAGGCCAATGAGGAAATGGAGGAAGCTAAACAGAAGAACGAGGTTTATGTCCCATACCGATATGCTAATGGTGATGCCCGTAGGGAGTTGCTTATACGCTCGCGGTATTTACTTTTCAAATCAGCCGATAAATGGACAGAGAGGCAGAAACAAAGGGCGGCAATACTATTCGAAGAATACCCTGACGTTAAAAAAGCATATGGTTTGTGCCATTCCCTGCGGATGATATTCTCAAGGAATACCATAAAGGATGCTGCACGTCTGGCTATGGCACGGTGGTATTATAAAGTAGAAGAAGCAGGGATGCATTCTTTTAACGTCATTGCCGCTACTTTTTATGAACACTATGATGAAATACTGAATTTCTACAACCATCGTTCTTCAAATGCAATGGCAGAATCTTTCAATGCTAAAATTAAACTGTTCAGAGCAAACCTAAGAGGCGTAGCTGACAAGAGGTTCTTCCTTTTCCGCATTGCTAAACTATATGCGTATCCCCACTAAAAAGCTACTGACTCCATATCTGTCCTACCCCGTTATTGGGGGGACTTCACACAAAATAAGCCGAAACCGAACTGTCCCAATAAAGAGTATATTCAGAAAATCATTCTTGATAAACAAACAGAGTTACAACAACGAATGTTAGAGTTCAACTCTGAACAGAAAGAATATACTACCACTACTCTGCTCAATGACGAAAACAAAAGATTTGAACTGAAAACTGTCTGTCAATTCTATCAAGAACAAATCGAACAATGCAAAGTTTTGTGTAAATAAGAAATACGGAACTCATTTTTGAATCCCGTATTTTCCATTTACACAAAATATTTTATAGTTCCATATTTTTTATAATAGCTAATCCTCCCTATCTTATCTGTTCAAATGAAATACTTTCATTCTTATTAGAGCTATCTCACATTAGCGTAGAGAATGAAAGTTTTATTTTTATTTCTGTATCTTGACGCAACGTATCAAACTGGAATTAGCACGACTATTATTCGAATTCAGTTTGACATCATCTTTACCAAGAGTTAGATGTACAGAATTCGCGGCCTTCTCTCTATCAGTAGAACTACACCAATAATAACCATTAGTATCTGCTGCAGTTAATTTTCCATTCTTGCGACTACGCCATCCTCCTATCGGATACCACCAGTTTTGTCCGCTATCATCCACCATAACATATCCCTTACTCCATTCTGCTGCAGCAAAAATACTTGAAGTTTTATCGTAACCTTCGCTGGCTCCCATCCATGTATCATTAGGAGCTACCATATAACCTTCTGGACTCGGGTCATATATAGATTTTGTAAGATTGGATGCTTTCGGATAAGTATATCCCTCTGGATTCCCCCATAATGCCCAATCAGCATAGTATAGCCAGTCGTAAGCACAATAATAAGGTGGATTAGCTGTATTGCTTTTACTCCGAGAATACATAATGAACTTTGTTGGATTTTGTATGGCATATTTCACATTGCCTGTACTTTCTCCACCTTTAACTGTAGCAAAAGCAACTTCTCCGACTTCATTGTACATTTTGGCATTACTATTTTTTCCATACTCCCCTGTACCTACAAACGGATCTTTCCGTCCCCATTGATAAAGTAATCCTATAGAAGAACGTTCTCCAGGAATAACGGAAGTCGCTCCTAAATTTCTGTCAAGTACAGTATAGCTATTTCCCTTTACATTCATACCCAAATGCTGTTCCTTGACCTCTGTCACCCAAATATGGAATGACCACAAAATCTTAGCATCTTCCGTTTTAGGATCATCCTTGTCATAAATAGCTATCACTGCATTCCCTGGTCGTCCGTCAAGATTTACAGTAAATGATTTACGATCTGAAGAGAGTGTTACTCCCTTTACAAAATCAGAAGAAACATCATTCCACAATTGTGCAGCAGACAACGGTAAATAATTATCTCCTGCCGAGATATTCTCATATGCATAAACAGGACTAGTAGTATAATAGGCAGCACAATTCACTGTAACAGAGAGCTGTCCCGGTGGTACTATCACACAATTAGAGGTACCATAATAATAAGTCCACATTTCCCAATCTATATTATCAAGCGTTGCAGTAAGTACTTTACCTGCTTCTATAGATTTTCCTGTTAAATCAAGGCTATACGTTCCTCCTCCTTTCGGAGCCACAAGCATCACATCCAATTTCCCAGTAAATGTTTGCGGAGGTAGAACAATAATAGCTTCATTATTCTCAGTTATATCAATATTTCCTTTTAAAACGACTTCACGAGACATATTTTCCTTAGTGATAATATTACCACTTTCCAAATCCAATTCTATACATCCAGCCATTATATCATCCGATTCTGATTTCAAAACGACAGATGATATAGAAGCAAATTCCTGATTGGCAGGTATTATCAATTTTAACGCACCCAATGCCGGTTTCAATTTCAAATCCGCCAATCCTTCATTATCAGCAACGGCATAATACGGACACGCTGCTACATCAACTCCACCAGTACGGTAAATCTGGTCCTTGGGCATGTTAAACTTCATTCGCTCCTCTTGCAGCTGTACGCTTAAAGGATAATATACCGTATATTTTTCCTCGGCAGGCACTTCATATAAACTAACCAACCCTTTTGACAAGACTTGTACCTCTTTACCATTAATACCGATTTTTCCACCGGAAGGAATATTCAAAGCAAAAGCTTCATCACCTTCTACTTTTATATGAAAAGAATTAGGTTGTTCTATAAAGACTTCCTCCATTTTTTCTTCGGTACAACCAACTACTGCCATTACTCCGGCAAATAGCAGGTATTTCATCAATAACTTTATCATATAAAAATTATTTATCCAATCTTTCATCAAGCGTAAATATATAATTCTCAATATTGGTATATCCGTTTTCTGCCATTTGTGAAGCATCGTCCGGATTATTCTTATCCAAACCATATCCGTCTTCAAACTCATCAGGCATACCGTCACCATCAGTATCTGAGAGGTTCACTCCAGATTCTATTTCACCTACACCACCTAAAGGAAACTGTTGTGTATCTTGTTCATTTTGGATTATAGTCCCTTTTTCTCCCAATGAAGTCAGTTCTCCGATAAGATAAGTATCCACCTGATCGCGCACAGGTAGACTTGCACCAACATATTTCACAATCCATTCATACGCTTTTTCGGCATCCAATTGTTGAGAAATAGTAGGAAATATTTCCGGACACGTAGCAAGAAAAGTCGGATTACCAGAACAAAGTTCTTCCCAATTGACCGCAGGAAGTATTTCTACCCCATTCAAAACACCATTCTTATCTTCATCATAAAAGTTTCCAACACAATAAGTATTAAAACGTTCATTTCCACCGATAAACGGCTTGGTTGGTGACATATCAACCAATTCCACCTTTATGCTGCCATCTTCCTGACGTACATTCTGCCAGTTAACCACAGGACCTTTAATAAAATAGTTATTTTCAATTGAAGTCAACGAACTGCCTTCAGAATCACCACTCATGTTATACGCAGCGCCACTTCCCCAATTATATACAACATTATTCACGAATTGGTTCAGCCCCTTAACTTTCGGATTACGAGTCTTGTTATCAATATAAAGGTTACGAAACAATGTGATTCCATTTTCAAGATCGGTTTGCATCAATCCACCACAAGAATGATTCTGTAATCCCTGTCCAATAATAGAATTCTGTATAGTTATGTTACGTGCCGTAGTACTGTTTATAGAAAAATTCTCATCACGTCCCCACGTTACAGACAAGTGATCAAATATCATATTTTCTCCATCAGCCACTCCCGCGGCATCCTTGCCATCAGAACCTTTAATTCCCATACGAATACGCAAATGACGACATATTAAATTATCTGCATCCGTAAACGATACACGATTACCATACAATACAATACCATCACCGGGAGCCGTCTGCCCGGCTATCGTCAGATTTTTTGAGAAAATCAATGTCGACTTTAGGTTTATGATACCAGCTACATCAAATACAATAATACGGTCAGACTTACTCACTGCATCTCGAAAAGAACCTTCACCATCATCATTAAGATTAGTAACGTGATATATTTCTCCACCACGTCCACCTGTAGCATATCGTCCAAAACCTTCTGCACCAGGAAAGGCAAGCACCTCACCATAATCGGGAAACTTTCCGGAATCTCCTTTGACATATACTTCTTTTGTGTTTATTTCTTCAGTGCATCCAATACAAGCCAACAACATACTTAAAAGAAAAGTCTTCGTCATTTTCATACTTTCAATAATATTAGAGGTTAATAAAAAGCGTGGTCTCAAACTGCGCTATAAATGCCACAGTCACAAAACCACGCTCCAGTCTATGAGAAGTTTGCTATCAATAGCCAGGTAATTGAGTTAGATTTGGATTATCTATCAAAGGATGTCCACTAGATTTTGCAGCAAACGGACATAATTCAGAAAAGTTCTCCTTGAAACCATAAAATAATCCATCAGAACCATCCCCTTTATCAATCCAAGCAGGATAAGAACCTCCATTTTCCTCCGAACCGGTAGGCTGTTGATAAATAATCTTACCTACTTGTATCTTACCTCTAGCAGATTTGGCAAATCCAACAACAGCTTGTCCTTTCATATTGAACTCACTGCTGAAAGCTTCAAACATTGCCCTAGGATACCATTTATCCTGCGAAGTTACACTAACATCATGATTCTTCACAATTTCAATCAGTTTTGTTTCATAATCACTATACTGCTTTTCGTCTTCTGGAATATTTTTTACTGTAGCTATCTCCGTAGGATCTGTCAGTTCAATATAATCTATGGCAAGGAACTTATCACCGTACTTTTGACCGTCTTCCTGATATTTATACAATCTATATTTCGGCACATTGGCATATGCACCCTTACGATCGGATAAGTCTTTCATATCCTGCTTGGCCTGATTCAACTCCTTGGCCAAACGTCCCATACGAGTCAAATCACTACGAAGAGTAAATTCGCCCGCAAATTCCCACTTACGTTCCTGCACAAGCGCATCCTCAAAACCTTGCTGATCGGTTGGAATAGGCAACTCACCCACTCCGGCACGGGTACGTACTTCCTTCAAGGCAGCTTCAGCCTCGGGAGTAGGACCGTTATTCAAGTAATTCTCCGTTTCAGCATACATCAAAAGTACATCTGAATAACGTATAAGCGGAATATTGATATTTCTTTGGCTTGCAGCTTGCGGTTCCACACACCATTGGATACGACACTTACCCAATAGTATAGAAGAATAAGTAGTACCGGTATCAATCCATGGTCCTTTTTTACCGCCATCTTTGGGATAGATACTATATGAAGTACATGTTACATCCCGACGAGTATCCTTTTTATCAAATGAAAGATAATAAGTTGGCAGAACAAACTGTAATGTCTTGCGTGAACCATATGTTCCATTATAAGAACCTGGCTGCAGATAAAGTCCGAATTCCGAATTGGTCTTGTCACCATATTCTGCCAATTGCCAAATCATTTCAGATTCAGTCTCCGTAAGTTTACGCTGGCAATGATTATACCACAGATATTGGAAACCACTCATTCCGTCTTTTCCCTGTACCAATGAGTTCTTTCCATGTTCTTTGATTTGAAAGCATGCATCATTCGCAATTTCATATAATTCCTTAACACGTGTAGCATCATCCCGACGAGCCATTTTCAAAGTTGCAGGATCATTTGTCTCCAAATCCCAGCGCAATGAATAACCTCCTGCATAAAGAGCAATACGTGCCAGCAATGCATATGCTCCTTGTTTGGTAAGACGCTCGGTCGAAGTATAACCGCTCTCCTCGTACCAAGGTAACCATTCTGTAGCCTGTTGCAAATCCGAAACAATTTGGTCATATATACCATCACGAGGTGAACGTTTCGGATAAAAACGGTTCTCATCATTTGCATCCATTTCTTCCAAGGGAACATATACAGCAGGTACATCTCCATAGATACGTATCAAGTTGTGGTAACAGAATGCACGAATGGCCAATGCTTCACCTAACAATTGATTTCGCTTCACAGTTTCGGGCATCTTCTTCAAACGGCTGATAGCGACATTTGTTGATTCAATAATACGGTATCCCTCTTTAAAGATAGTTGTAACAGTGGTAGGAACCAATGGGTCAAAATCATAATTACATGCCTTGTATTTACTACTGAAACCATCCTCTGCCGTATGCACTACCGTTTCACCCATACCAAGATTATAAAACATCTCCTTGTGTATAAGCCCTCTGTAACACCCTTGTACAAACAAATCCGCTTTTGCCTCATTCTCAAATATATAATCAACATCGTCAGAGGTATAAGACTCCATTTCCAGCCAATCAGTGCATGATGTCATGCTCATACCCAACGAAAAACTGAGTATTGCCACCATAACCAGTTTCTTTTTCAAACCAGCCCATTTAAATATTTTGCTATTCATATTCTTTTTCTAATTAAAACGTTAAATTAAGACCAACAACATAACTTCTTGAACGGGGATATGCGGAACTGTCATATCCCGGAGTAGTAACCACGTTATCCTTAGCCGCTCTCACCTCAGGATCATAGCCTGAATATCCGGTAAGTGTAGCCACATTGTTAGCTGTAAAATAAATACGGGCATTGGAAATCATCGCTTTCTTCAACCACGTTTTCGGCAAGGTATACCCCAATGTAATCTGAGCCAACCGCAAGTAAGAACCGTCTTCAACAAAATAAGAAGAAGGATAGAAACCCCATTCCTTGTTATTTTTAGTCAATCCCCAAATACGTGCAGAACCATCGGGGTTCATTTCCTGCATACGTGACAGCGTTGCCTGTTTTCCGGTAGAAGGATCTACTACACGGTAATAGTTACTGAATTCCTGTGGAATATTCTCAAATATAGAATAAGTAGTTAAGCTCTGTTTATTTGCATTATAGATATCCTGGCCAATGGCAAATTTCAAGAAAACACTTAAATCAAAACCTTTATAAGTAAACGTATTATTGAAACCGCCGATACAATCTGGAGTTCCATTACCGATTTTCACATTTTTCTTAGTAAATATAGGATTCCCTTCTTCGTCTACATCATCGGCTGCATACTTAATATCACCTGGTTGAGGAGTTCCCGACTTAGGCTTCACAATTCCTTCACGCAAAGTCAGTTTACCATCTTTTCCCTCAATGAAATCCTCCGCTGTATAAATACCTTCATATTTATAACCGTACATTTCACCTAAAGCTTCGCCGACTGTTGCATAGTAGGTAACCATACCAGAACGGGAATCACCTGCACTGAATGTCTTTTCAGTTTGTCCTTGTTCCAACGCTACTACTTTTGATTTATTAAAAGACAAATTCAAATCACTTGTCCAACTGAAGTTTTTAGTTCGGATATTCACTGTATTCAGAGTGACTTCCCAACCTCTGTTGCGCATCTTACCTACATTTTGATATTGTGTAGAATAACCTGTAGAAGATGGAACAACACAGTTCAATAACAAGTCATTCGCTTGATTATTATACCATTCAGCTGTCAAATTTACTCTGCTATTGAATAAAGATACATCAAGACCAACATTGGTAGCTACTTGCGTCTCCCATTTCAATTCCGGGTTACCCAACTGCGTACCTAATACATAAGCAGGATTAGTCATTACATTATTCATAGGGTAAGAGGTCAATGAAACATTAGTGCGGTAAGAGAAGCTTCCCACGCCATTGTTACCTGTAGTACCATAACCAACACGCAATTTCAAACTATTGACAACATCATTGATACGATTCTCTTTCCAGAAACTTTCTTCAGAAATTCTCCATGCAACTGAAGCTGAAGGAAAAACTCCCCACTGGTGTCCTTTGGCAAATTTAGAAGAACCATCGGCACGAAGAGTTGCAGTCAGCAAATAACGTTCATCAAATGTATAGTTAGCGCGTAAGAAAGCAGAGACGATTCCACTATGCCCATGACCTGATTTCTTTTCTTCTACATTTCCCAATGAAATATCATCAATTCCATGGTTAGGATAGGGCATCTGCTTCACGCTGATAGAATTGCTTTCATCTTCACTATAACTCACTTCGTGACCCAATAAAAGATTTACCTTATGCTTCTTTGCAAAAGTCTGATTATAGTTCAAAGTATTCGTTATCTGATAAGAATAAGATTCACTATTTCCTATGCTTCCCGTCATACCCGTATTAACCGGGTCCATCAGATAACCGGTAGAGCGTTCATCGGAAAATGAAGTGGATTTACTGCTATTCCATCTGTAGCTTCCGGCAATGCGGTAAGTAAAGTGTTTCAGAAAGTCAAACTCCAAACCGGCATTTACAGAAAACATACGAGAACGTTTATTGGAAGTAGAAGCTTCGTTCTGTATCAAAGGGTTAGAAGCCGTATAGGAACTCTCAGCTCCACGAAAATCTACATAGGTCTGCTCTGTCAACATTTGGTCACGGGTAAAGTAGGTACCACCGCTGATAGGTTGACGTAATACATACTTCATACCAGAATAACTGCCGCCGCCATCTACACTCTTGTTATTAAACATTGCGTTGACATCCAAGCGAATTCCTTTATAAAGTTCTGAATTGATTTTTGCACGGAAAGCACTTTTATTGGCTGAATGATTGGCAAGCAAACCATCCTGTCCATTATAATTATAACTCAACATCACCTGAGTCTTTTCCGTTCCGGTAGAGATATTTACATTATGGCTCTGCGTCATGGCATATCCACCGAATACTTCATCCTGCCAGTCAATAGAAGATGCATCAGCGTAACGCTCATGTATACGGTCATATACACCCGTATAAAAACCTGCGGCATCTGTAGCCATGCCATCATCATAAAAAGCACTCCACGTAGGAGTAATACCTGTCAACTCAGCAAACTCATACTGGTATTTCACAAAATCTTCTACATTAGACATTAAATCTAATTTTTTAGCTAACTTATCGAAAGAAAAATAGGTATTATAAGAAACTTGTGTCTTACCTTTCTTACCAGATTTAGTAGTAATCAAAATAATACCATTGGAACCGCGAGCACCATAAATAGCTGTCGAAGAAGCATCTTTCAGTACGTCAATACTTTCAATGTCATTAATATCAATATTATCAAGAGCACTTCCCATCTCAAATCCATCTACAATATAAAGAGGTTCAGTACTTTGAGTCAATGACATACCACCACGAATGGTAATGTTGGCACCTGCACCTGGAGCACCACTCTCTGTTACGATATTTACACCGGCAGCTTTTCCTTGCAACGCCTGCATCGCGGTTGTTACCGGTACATTAGCTAATTCTTTACCACCTACCGATGAAATAGCACCTGTCAAATCTTTACGCTTCACCTTGGCATAACCAATAGCTACTACTTCTTCCAACATCACGGAAGACTCTTTCAACGTAACCTTATAATCAGTAGGTGTACCCAATCTGATTACAGCATCATCATATCCGATAAATTTAATCACCAAATCTCTAGCGGAAGAAGGTACTGAGATCCTGAACTTGCCATCCATATCAGTTATCGTACCGATAGAACTGTTGCCCTTTACTGTGACAGAAGCACCAATCACCACATCAACGGCGTCTCGAACCGTACCGGTAATTGTTCTATTTTGGGCAAAAATGCCGAGAGAACAGCCTGTTAACAGAAACATCAACAGACAAAGTTTTTTGTGTAGAATTCTCATAGTTTAACAATATAATTTTTAATTAATAATATAACAATCCAGCTAAAATGTCATAAAATAAATATAAGATTAACGATATTCAAGCACTGTGTTCGAACACAATATCTGTATTGCAAAGATGATGCATTCTTAAAATTATTTATATATTACATTTGATACAAAGACTTTCTCTTTTGATTTTTATTATGATTTAGAGTAATGCAAATAGAATAGTGTACAAAAAGCATTAGTTCTGCCAAATGCAGGCTACCTAACATTTAAGAAGCTAAGTTCAGGCATTTCAAAAGAATTATTACCACAAGCAAATTTATTTCATCCGAACTAATACAAATAACCGATAACTTATATTTCGAGATTGATAAAATATCTATCTTTGCCGCAAATCTAACTGCAAACTACAAATGAACATGCACATTCCTTCCCGACAGAACATATTTCGTGAAATGCGGGATTATTTAATGATTGCTTTAGGCATGATTATGTATGGTATCGGGTGGACAGTATTCCTGCTCCCCAACGATATTACCACAGGCGGAGTACCAGGTATTGCCTCACTGGTATATTTTGCAACAGGACTGCCGGTACAATATGTTTATTTCGGCATCAACTTCCTACTGTTATTGCTTGCTATCCGTATTTTAGGATGGAAGTTCAGCATTAAAACAATTTTTGCCGTTTTTACCCTGACTTCCTTTCTGCCAATCATTCAGCAACTGACAGACGGCGTTCACCTACTGAACGACCAGCCTTTCATGGCATGTGTCATCGGAGCATCTTTCTGTGGCGGCGGTATCGGCATTGCTTTCTCTTCAAACGGAAGTACGGGCGGAACGGATATTATCGCCGCTATCATCAACAAATACAGGGACATTACACTGGGACGGGTCATGCTGTTTTGTGACCTTATCATTATCTCTTCCAGCTACTTCGTGCTGAAAGACTGGGAAAAAGTAGTATACGGCTACGTCACCCTATACATCTGTAGTTTCGTTCTGGATCAAGTAGTAAATAGTGCGCGCCAATCCGTGCAGTTTTTCATCATCAGCGAAAAGTATGAGGAGATAGCCAGACATATCAATGTGTATCCTCACCGCGGCGCAACAGTTATAAATGCTTCCGGATTCTATACCGGCAAGGAAATAAAAATACTGTTTGTACTTGCCAAAAAACGGGAATCAACCATTATCTTCCGGCTGATAAAAGACATAGACCCGAATGCCTTTGTGTCACAAAGTCAGGTAATCGGAGTATACGGAGAAGGATTCGACAAAATCAAAGTAAAATAAAAATCAAACATGAAGAATTAAGTATGAAAATTAAGTATAAGAGATAAGGAAAGCTACACTGCCCCTCTGATACTCTACATTAGCTTAGCTTCTGTAAGCCTTATTATTTTATACCTTATACTTAATTAGGGATATTCAGTAAATGTCCCTAAAAAATAAGATGGCATATGAAGATGATAGGACATGACCACTTCATATGCCATTCTTATTGCCATTTTTCGGTGCTTTCTCACATAATTCTATCCGACAGGACATGACGTTCCGGAAGAAGTCTGATGACCTCTTCTGATTC
>OKST01000998.1_pt1 | contig 16057 bp, 9 predicted proteins | sample 1606341 | NCBI WGS metagenome assembly OKST01 (sample SAMEA3879563, study PRJEB24766) | human gut metagenome | biome: human-associated habitat; feature: feces | place: USA | collected 1985/1987 | reverse complement strand
GTAGAGTAATACCGAGGAAAAACGATTCTTTTTGAAACGGGAAGTGCAAATTTGTACATTGTGCTCTTAATAAATAAGAGGTAAGTTTGTCACATTCCAAGAGAACGACTATATGATGATTCGGAGATTTGTATTGGCGGTTTTACTGCTTTGCTGTGTCCTCTGTTTGGCTGCACAGTCGGTCGATGAGGCATGGGTAAAGTCTCATTATGAGAAACAGGAGTATTATATTCCTATGCGTGACGGAGTACACCTGTTTACTGCCGTTTATAAGCCTCGTGAGTCTAAGGGCGGTAATCCGTTCCTTGTTATGCGCACGCCCTATTCTTGTTCTCCCTATGGCGTGGAGAATTATAATAGCGGCCTATGGAACTCCCATTGGAGCGAATATTTGCGAGAGGGGTATATTTTGGTTTTCCAAGATGTACGGGGTAAATATATGAGCGAAGGCGATTTCATGGATGTCCGCCCGTATAATCCAAAGAAGAAAGGAAAGGAAATCGACGAGGCGAGCGATGCTTACGATACGGTCGAGTGGTTGGTAAAACACGTGAAAGGGAATAACGGACGGGTAGGTGTTTGGGGAAATTCGTATTGCGGATTTTATGCAGTTATGGCAGCCCTGAGTCATCACCCTGCTATTGTCGCGGTGAATCCTCAGGCTCCGGTAGCCGACTGGTTTATGGGAGATGATTTTCACCATAACGGAGCCTTTTTCCTGAGCGGTGCTTTCGGCTTTTTCGGCCGACACGGTTTGCCTAGAAAAGAGCCTGTGAAGATTGAACCGACTTTGCCGTCGATACAGTCTACCGATGAATATTCGTTTTTTCTGCGAATGGGGGCTGTCTCGAATTTGAGTGCATATATGGGTGATTCCATCGCTTTTTGGAACGAGATGATGCAACATGGAAATTATGATGAGTGGTGGCAAGCACGTAATCTTTTGCCGCATTGTAGAAATATACGGGCGGCTGTATTGCTGACCGGCGGATTTTTCGATGCGGAGGATTGGTACGGAACTTTAAATATAGGAAAGGCATTGCAGAATAATTCAGGAGGGCCATTGCATTTGGTGTATGGACCGTGGTCTCACGGTGGTTGGAACGGTAGAGACGGTAGCTATTTGGGCGATGTTCGTTTCGGCAAAAATCATTCGGCTTGGTATAAGCGATACATAGAATTTCCATTTTTCCAGACGTATTTGAAAAATGTCGGACACGATACGTTGGCATTGGCTACCATATTTTTTTCGGGCGAGAACCGTTGGCATACATTCGACTCGTGGCCTCCCCGAGGGCTCGAATACTCTCCACTTTATTTTTCGCAATCGGGGCGTCTGTCGTTTGTCTCCCCTAAGGAGGAAAGTCATACGTCTTATGTATCCGATCCGGCACACCCTGTCCCTTATATCGCACGGATAGCGGCAAACCGGAAGAAAGAATATATGACTGGTGATCAACGTTTCGCTTCTTTCCGTCCCGATGTGATTACATTCGAGACCGATCCGTTGTCAGAAGATTTGACCTTAGCGGGGCCTATTACGGCCGATTTAAAAATTTCCATAGGAAGTACCGATGTGGATATGGTTGTTAAAGTGATCGATGTTTTTCCCGATGGTTTCTCATATGATGAGGCGGTCGATGGACGAGGCGGTCGGGCATCGGCTTATATGTCGGGATATCAGATGTTGGTACGTGGAGATGTGATGCGAGGACGTTATCGCAATAGCTTTGAATGCCCCGAACCTTTCGATCCCGGTAAGGTAGAGACTGTTCGTTTCGTGTTGCCCGATGTGGCGCATACTTTTCGGAAAGGTCATCGCTTGATGGTGCAGATACAGAGTAGTTGGTTTCCTTTGGTAGATCGGAATCCTCAGCAGTTCGTGGATATATACCATTGTTCTGATGCCGATTTCGTGTCTACGGAAGTTTCGGTACACCATTCTCCCTATGCGGCTTCGAAGCTCTTGTTACCGATATTGAAAAACATTCGTTGATAGAAGCAAAAACAAAACAGTCGATGAAATATTATCTTATCGCCGGGGAGGCTTCGGGCGATTTACATGCCTCCAATTTGATGAGAGCCTTGCAACAGGAAGATGCAAACGCCGAATTTCGTTTTTTCGGCGGTGACTTGATGGCTTCTTGTGGCGGTACGCTAGTAAAGCATTATCGGGATATGGCTTATATGGGATTTATTCCGGTGTTGATGAATCTCGATAAAGTTTTGGCGAACATGCGTTTGTGTAAACAGGATATTGCCGCATTCCGTCCCGATGTGGTTATATTGATAGATTATCCGGGTTTCAATCTGAAAATAGCCAAATATGTGAAACGTCGTTTGGGTATTCCGGTTTATTATTATATCTCTCCTAAGATTTGGGCTTGGAAGGAATGGAGGGTAAAGAGTATCCGTCGGTATGTAGACCGCCTTTATTCCATTCTTCCGTTCGAGGTTTCGTTTTATGCCAAGCACGATTATATGGTGGAGTATGTAGGAAATCCTACGGTCGATGAATTGGCTGTTCGGCCTTATGCCGATGAGAGTTTCGAGGATTTTACGGCGGAGTGCGGCTTGGGGAAAAAGCCCATAATAGCTCTGCTGGCGGGTAGCCGGGTAGCCGAGATCGATCATAATCTGCCTTTAATGATAGAGGCCGCAAAGACGTTCCACGACTATCAGTTGGTTATCGCAGGGGCTCCCGGTATTTCTCCCGACCAATATGCTCCTTATTTGCAGGACCGTTCGGTAAAAGTTGTTTGGGGCAAAACTTATCGTTTGCTTCAACAGAGTCGTGCGGCATTGGTCACATCGGGAACCGCTACGCTCGAAACCGCTTTGTTGCGAGTGCCTCAGGTGGTATGCTATCGACTGGGAGGAGGCAAGTTGTTTTATAAAACATTCGAGAAAATCTTGAAAGTACCGTATGTTTCGTTGGTTAATTTGATAGCCGATAGTCCTGTCGTATGCGAGTTATTGGGCTATCGGGCGACTCCTGAGAATCTTCGTCGAGAGTTAACTTCGTTGTTCGAAGAGACTACCCGAAAGAAAATGTTGGAGGGATATGATCTTGTTGCCGAGCGATTGGGTGCTCCCGGCGCTCCAAAGAATGCCGCCCGGTCTATGGTTGCCGCTTTACGAACAAGGTGACATGTTATTGCTATGCGTAGGGGGAGGGGTTTGAGACCCTTTTTCCGTGTTATTTTTCGGGTGTGGTTGATAGTGCTCAACCTTCGAAATCTATTCAACCCTTTTGAACCGGTGTTTTAAGGTATGCAATGAGGTCGGCGAAAGAGGTAAATCGCACTTCGTTCGTTGCGGTGTGTAACGACAGCGAGTCGTTTCCTTCGACGATGAGGCGGGGAAGCGATGCATCGGCTTCGCAAGGTGATATGCGGCAACCGTAATTGTTACGATTCAGAGCATTGACTGTCCAATGGAGGAGCGTTTCGTCCGTCACATCTACGACAATTTCTTTTTCCCATTGAACCGAAGGGTAGTAACTGCCATGCGCCCGGTCGAAACAAATTTCCTTACGGTCGAACAAGGTATCGAGTTCTCCGTTCAAAATGAGGTCCTCGGTTATTCCGCTACGCATTCCGTGCCCCTTCCGTAAAAGCCATAGGCAATCGGCGAGCACCAGCGCTTGTTCTATGTCGTGGGTCGACAGTAGTATCGCTTTGTTTTGGGCCGTGGCGATGTGGTGTAACAGAGTCATGATTTCTATGCGGCTCACCACGTCGAGGAAAGCGGTCGGTTCGTCTAATATAACCAGAGGGCACTCTTGCGCTAATACTTTTGCGATCATAGCTTTCTGCTTTTCTCCATCGGAGAGTTGCGCCATATAGGAGTGCGCTTTGTGTGAGATGCCCACGGCTTCGATAGCTTCGTCCACTACTTGCCGATCCTGTCGGTCGAGTTTCCCGAAAAATCCCGTATGCGGTTGCCGTCCGAGGGCGACCAGTTCATATACGGTCAATCCTCCGGTTTGTGTCTTGTCGGTCAGTACAACCCCGATTTGGCGGGAAATTTCCCGCTCTGACATGACGGACAACTCGTTTCCGTTCAACAGGATTTTTCCCGATAGCGAAGGTTGGGACGCCGATAAGGTGCGTAACAGAGTTGATTTGCCCGAACCGTTTGCACCTAACAGGCAGGTGAGCTCGCCCTTGCGTAGGGAAAACGACAGATCGTCGTGAACTTGCTTGACGTGCCCGTGCCCCGTTTTATATCCAATACAGAGCTGCTGTGCCGATAATATGTTTACCTGTTCCTCCATCAGTTGAAATATTGGATTTTTCGTTGGTTGATGATGACATAAATAATCACCGGTGCACCTAAGACCGGAGTGATGGCATTGATGGGCAGGATGCCCGATTCTCCCGGCAGGATACAGATGAGATTGCACAGTAATGCGGTTACGGCTCCGCACAGCAAAGTCATCGGCAACAAGGTATTGTGGTTCGATGTCCCCAATAACAGTCGGGCAATATGAGGAACGGCAAGCCCGATAAACGAAATGGGGCCGCAGAATGCCGTGGTCGATGCCGTGAGCAGACCGGTGACGATGAGCAGCAGATTGCGGGTGAGTTTAATGTTTACTCCCAGATTGGCAGCATAACGGTCACCGAGCAGCAAGGCATTGAGCGGTTTTATCAGAAGTATTGCGATGATAAGTCCGACAGATACGAAAAGTGCGAAATAGGGTAGCTGCTCGCCGGTGACTCCGCTGAAATTTCCCATACCCCAAATCGTATAGGAGTGTACCCCTTCGGCTGTTGCGAAATAGTTGAGTAGAGAGATAATCGACGAAGTAATATAGCCTACCATTATGCCGACGATGAGAAGCATGATGTTGTTCTTGACAATGGTCGAGAAAAAGAGTATCGTACCTAATACAGTGACTGAACCGAGAAAAGCTCCGGCAATGACGGCGGTGAATCCGGTGAGGGTGGTTGCCTCGGACACGCCGAGTGTTCCTCCCCAAAATAACATGACCAAAGCTACTCCTAAACTGGCTCCCGTATCGATTCCTAATATCGAAGGTCCGGCGAGCGGGTTGTTGAATGCCGTTTGAAGAAGCAGCCCGGCAACAGCCAATGCGGCTCCCGACAGGAGTGCCGCCGCCATTTGCGGTAATCGGGATTCCAGCACGATGAATTTCCAGACTTCCTTTTCAGGTTCTTTTCCGCACAGGATATCCCATACGGCCGAAGCCGGTATTTGTACCGACCCGAACCATAAATTGGCGGCACATAATGCCAAAAGTAACAGGACGAGAACGACTATTAGCCGTTGTTCATGCTGTTTGTTCGGTTTGTCGTTCATTCGGATAGCGGTTGATAGTAACGGAATCGATAATCGGGGAACAGGCCGGGGTGGAACAATGCAGCGAGTTCTTGTAACAACAGGTCGGGACGAAACGGAGTCTCTTCGTAGTAGTTGCATCGGGACGAGTCGCAACCGTATATCTTTTTCTCCCGGAAGGCTTTGAATCTTGCATAGGGTGCATATTCCTTTTGCAGAGTCCGATAGGAAAGCTCCGACACATTGAACGATTTAATAAGCCAAATGTCGGCTTCTCCTGCCCGGTTGAATACCGTTTCGAAAGAGAGCGGAATAGACCCTGTTTCTGGATTGTCGCTCCACGGGTAAGCGGCTCCGGCATCCTTGAAAAAGCGGGCCATATAGCTTTTCCCGCCGGGCATATACCATGCCGAACCGCTTTTTAATTCGCTGATGACAACGGGAGCAGAAGAGAGTACATCTATTTTATCTCTCAATTCGGTATAGTTTTTTTCGACTTCCGTAAAAATGGAATCGGCTTCGACCTCTTTACCGTATAACAGACCGAAGAATTTTATCCATTCTGCCCGGCCCAGAGGTGAAGTTTCCAAATAATCGGCGCATTCTATAATGGGTATTCCCATTTTCCCGATACGTCCGTATCCGGCGTTTTCGAAAGGAGATAATAAGATGGCATCCGGATTCAACGACATTACTCGTTCGATGTCGGGCGACATGGAATTTCCGGCATCGGTCAGTTTTCCGTTTTCCGCACGAGAGAGCAAAGCGGGCGTTTTGATATAGGAGAGGTCGCAGACTCCTCCTATTTGCGATAATGCGTCTAATTGCTCCAACAGGCTGCAATGTACCGAGGCATAGACTAATGTATTGGACAACGGAGTCCTTACGACGGTTCCTTGCGGTAGATTCGATGGAACGTTTTGTGTCTTGGGAACGAGGATATATCGGTGCAGCAACCGGGCGCTGTCCCACGGGTTGCTTATTTTTACATCGGTGTAGTCGTCATGACAGGTAATAGAGAGTAGTTCGGCATACTCGATGATAGAATCGTTTTCGAGTTGTTCGTCGCTTTCTTGGGATTTCGGGTTACATTGTACTGAAAGGAGTACGAGCGCCGAAAGAACGAATGTATAAAATATCTTATTCATAACAGTCGGTCGTTTAACGGGGTTGATAACCTATATATTTCCCTGTGAGGTTGTTGCTCATGAGGTATTGTGCGGTTTGAAGCATGGAGAAGGCATATTCCCGCAGTTCTTGGCAGACGGCAGGATTATCGATATTGCCCCCCTTTTCGATAGCTCTTTCTTGCGAGAGCAACCACTCTTGGTTTTCTTTGGGTTTATAGATATAGAACAGTGAATCGTTCACGCATCCGATAGCATCGTCGGAGGTAAAGAATGCCGCTTTACGTTTTTCTTGCAGGAGGTTTACTCCGAATCCGTTGTCGGTATAGTCTATGTTCAGCAAACCCAATACGGTGGGAGCTATATCCACTTGTCCGCCGAGGTCTTCTATCTGTCGGGGTTCGATAAATGAAGGCGAATAAATGAAAAGTGGCACATGGTTGAAACTGAGCGGCATATCGCTGCGGGGAGTACCCACGATTTTCCCGTGGTCACCGACGAAGACAAATATCGTGTTGTCGAACCATTCCTGTTGTTTCGCTTTGTCGATAAATTCCTTTAAAGCATGGTCGGCGAATTCGACGATTCGATGTTCGTCAGTATTACTGTGTGTCTTGAAATCTTTGGGAATAACATACGGTGGGTGGTTGCTGATGCTTAACAATACAGCGAAAAAGGGCTGCCCCTCGTTGGCAGTCTCTGTGAGAATGGGCAGGGCGTATTGGTATAGGAAATCGTCTTGGACACCGAAACTGTTGACTACTTTGTCTTTCGGATAGTCCTCTTGTGCGAAGATGCGGTCGAATCCATTGGTTCGCAGATAGCCGTTCATGTTATCATACTGCGACTCATGAGTCATGAAAAAAAGCGTACGGTATCCGTTATCTTGTAAAATGGTGGGTAGTCCGGCGAAGAAAGGAATAACGGCTCCTTTCATGGAATTCCGTTTCATCAGAGCCGGATAGGAATACAAGACGGAGTGTATGGCATGGTTGGTATGAGTTCCCGCCGAGAAAAATCGATTGAAGCAAAGCGACCGGACGGCTATTGAATCGAGAAACGGGGTGAGGTGCTCGGGATTACCGAAATGCCCCAGTAATTCGGCCGACATCGATTCCATGAAAACAAGGACTACGTTTTTGCTGCTGGGTTGTCCCGGATTTTCTATTTTTCGGGCAATGGGCGATATGTCGGGAAGCGAGTCCGAGATATTCAGTTCTCTGCGAACCGTAGAGATCGCCTCTTTCTCGTCCATCAAATCGATTTCCCGATTTTCCGATTTGGACGCCTCTAACGAACTGCGCAATAAATTGAACGAGGGGCTTATACCCAATTGGTTCAAAAATGTATTGTTGCAATAATAGGCTGCACTTACTTTGATAGGGTTGTATCCCATGCGTCCGCGTATGCCGAATAAACATACTCCTATTAGAAGAGTCGAGCAAAGGAGTGTAAGCAGCTCGGGTTTCCAATGAAATTTTTCGGCAGATACTCTTTGTATATCGCGACAAGTCCGATGTAATAATATTCGGGAGAGAAAGACGAAAAGGAAAGAGAGACACAGAAACAAGACGAATGCGACGATATAGGAGAATTCACCGAACATAAGTCCCAATGTCGTTCCGGTGTAGCCGAACCAGTTGAAAATGGAAGCGTTGATGTGTTTGAAGAAGTAAGCGAAATAAGGTATATCGGCAGCCGATATGGCGAACGCCACGACATAAAAGACCGAGAAAAAGATATGGATTCCCCGGTACAGGTTTTTACCGAAATATCCTATCAGGGAACAGATCGAGACGATAACGAGCGGCAGAATCGATATATAAGAGGCTACGACATTGTCGAGCCACAATCCCCGGACGAATGCTTCGAGACGGGTGAATACCGAAATTTCTTCGTCCATAAGATATTCGTACCCTTGTAAGAAGAGAATCAGACGGAATGCCGTAAAGAAAATGAGTCCCAACGCATGTATCGAAATCAGATAGCGCAGGGCATATAAATATCGTTTCATCGGTCGATTATTGTTAAACGCCTCAAAGATACGGAAAGGTGAGTGCAGAGACAAACGAAAATCTTGTTTCCGATTTGGCTGTGCCGAACCGCATCGTATCTTCGTTGTGACAAAGATAATAATTTTTCACGAAAGGTCGGTCGATTGTACGGTTGTCGTTTGATTTATCTCGCCGTAATGTGGAAACAGCCTTGTCGTATTTCGTATTTGATGTAGCATTTGTGTTCTTTGCGTAAATCGTACAGAACCTCGCCGAGTAAAATTCGTAGTCGGTCGGAGGGTACGAAATAGGTCGAGTCGGTTACGTTGTATCGATTGTAGGCTATGTCGAAGGTCGTGCCGTAACGGTGAGCCGAGTTTTCGCTGGCGTTTGTATTTCGCCGGCGTAACGATTTTATCGATTCATCGGAACGCAATGCGCTGGTGAGAATAATTTGTCTTCCTCCCGAACCTCGGTTCGTTAACGAGTCTTGGAAGTTTTTGCCGATCTTCATGAGCAACCATTTGGTCTTGGGAGTCAGATATGGGATCGAATGGGTCAGTTTATCGACGGTGTAGTATTCACAACTGTCTATTTTAGCAAGTTTCCAGAATCCCAAATTCCGGGCATCATCGAGCGATTCCAATGGTTCTATCCCGTTCTTTTTGGCAACAGCAAGATGTTTGTCGTTCAAGTCGTTGAATAGTTTGCGGAAACTGGAATATCGTACAGGACTCTTTTTCCAGCCGGTTGTGCGCGGTTGGGGTTGTTGTTTTACTTCGAATGTATCGATAAGAGAACTTTCCGGGTAATCAGATTCGACCTGTTTGCCTTTGCAACCAGATAAAAAAGACAGGAATATAACGATCGTAAAAAAGAGAAATGATAACCGTCGCATGATGTAAGGTTTTCCCGGAGAAATCATTTAGCCGGATAGCCGACAGTCTGGGTCAATACTACTTTTTGTTTTTCGTTCAGCTTTAATATTTTTGCCAATTTATCGCCGTTGAACGAGCCGCGAACGACTGTACCCAAACCGACCGAGGCACAATAGAGATAAATGTTCTGGGAGATGAATCCGCAATCGACGAACATCATGTCGTTACCCGGCGCTTTTTCCAAATCGGCAGTAAAAATAATGTTGAGAGGAGCAGTGTGTACGAACGGTTGCATGCCTGCGCTTTTCCTGAAATCTCCTTTGGCGATTTCCGCCAGTTTATTCTGTTTGGCATCATAGAGATAGACCCCTTGTGCCGTGACGATATATAGTGAAATTTCTTGACGATTCATGGCCGAAGGCGCTGTACGCTTGTCTTCTCGGTTGTATCCCCATGCCGCCCACAATAGGTTGGAAAGGGTTTGTGAGTCTATATTCTTTTGTGTATCAAAGTCGCGTGTCGAAGCACGTTTGGAGAGAACCTGCATGAGAGGTTCTCCGCCCTGCTTTTGCGGGGAGGGGAGTTTTATGTCTTGTGCAATCGAGAGTAAGCTGCTTGTTACGAATAGAGATAATAGTAAACCTTTGATTTTCATAATACTCTGTTTTGTGTTTCGAACAAAGATAAAAAATTATTCGGTAGAGTGTGGAAATAAAAATGTGAAATTTATCAAAGTCAAAGAAAATAAAAGAGTTACATGCCGAGATAATTAGATGGAATGTTGTACTTTTACGCCGATTTTGCTGCAATAATGTGGAATGTTTATGAAGAAGAAACTATATATAATTCTGGGTTTTATTCTTGTGGCCTTGTTTTCCAACGAGAAAATACAAGCGCAGGAATCGAACCCGGGAATCTTGCCCGATACTTTACAAGTGAGTTTATTGACTTGCGGACCCGGAACGGAGGTGTATGAATTGTTCGGTCATACGGCGCTGCGGGTAAAACAGCAGAGACCCGGAGGTTTCGATTATGTTTTCAATTATGGCATGTTTAATTTCGATGCGCCCGGCTTTATCTGGCGATTTACGAAAGGTGAAACCGATTATTGTTTAGGAATAAACGATTTTCCCGATTTCTTGTTAAATTATCAGTTTCGAGAATCGAAGGTCGATGAACAGGTGTTGAACTTGACACCCATACAAAGCAGAGCCTTATTCGAGGCTCTGTTGGTTAATGCCATGCCTCAGAACCGGGTTTACCGGTATAATTTCCTGTTCGATAATTGTGCTACCCGTCCTCGTAATATGGTAGAGATGGTATTGGATAACAAGGTGCGATACAAAGAGCCGGGGGAGTCTTTGCCTACTTTTCGTGAGGAGATAGACCGATATGCGGGTATTTGCCCGTGGTTGATTTTCGGTATCGACTTGGCATTGGGAAGCGGTTTGGATAGGCCGATGACTTATCGGGAACAAATGTTCGGTCCCGAAATATTAGAGAAAGCTTTTTCCGAGGCGGTCGTTCAAATGAGTCCCGACTCGGCAGCTGTCCCGTTGGTGAGCCGAACGGAGGTGCTGTACGATCCTGAGGTTCCGGCGTGTCCTCCCGAAACACCATTTTATTTGACGCCCCTTTTCGTCGCATGGTTGTTTTTCTTCTTTGTCGCGGCTGTGTCGGTATATGATATTTCCCGAAAAAGGTATTCCCGGGTATTCGATACAGTCTTGTTTTCGATTTACGGATTAGGCGGCTTGGTCGTGTTTTTCCTTATGTTCGTTTCTGTTCACCCGGCGACTTATCCCAACTATTCGGCGTTTTGGTTGCATCCCTTTTGGCTGTTGATGGCTCTTTTTATTTGGTTTAAATCTCTTAAAAGTATCGTTAGATACTATCATTTTGCTAACTTTGCAGGGTTGTTGTTATTTGTGGCCCTTTGGCACTGGATTCCACAACAGTTTAATGCCGCATTTTTTCCGTTGGTGTTGGTATTGGTAATTCGTTCGTTTACCTATTTGGCGGTATCCGTTCGTTTGAAAAAAACGGAGAAAAACAAAGATGAAAAATAAAGTATTAGCGACAATTCTCTTTTCTCTGCTGGTCGTGCCGTTGGTGCAGTCTGCTGACAACAGTCCTCGTTTGGTGGTGGGTATTACGGTCGATCAACTGCGTACCGATTATTTGGAAGCCTTGCAACACCTTTTCGGGGAAAAGGGTTTTAAACGGTTGATGCGAGAGGGAGTTGTCTGTGAAAATTTGGTTTTCGATTTCCCGAATATCGATAAGGCTTCGGCAACGGCTACTCTGTATACGGGAACAACTCCGTTTTTTCATGGCATTCCGTCGGAGCGTTTTTTCAATACGGCATTTCTGCGGGAAGAGTTTATTCTGAACGACCCGTCCAAGATAGGGAATTATACCGATGAAACTTTTTCACCTGAACGTATTCGTACTTCGACGCTCAGCGACGAGGTAAAAATCGTGAGCGGAGGATTGGGACGCGTGTATGCCGTAGCGCCCGATGCACAGCAGTCTATTATCAGTGCGGGACATGCGGCTAATTGCGCTTTCTGGATTAACGATAGGAATGGCAAGTGGGCGACGACCACTTATTATCGTGATGTTCCCGCTTATGTCGAACAATTCAATTATGTGCGTTCTTTATCGGCTCGTATCGATACGCTTTCTTGGACTCCGGTTTATACGCCCGACCGTTATACGGCCATACCGTATCTGACGAATGATTTTTCTTTTAAACGAACTTTTGCCCGAGACGGCCGTGATAAGTTCGTGCAGTTTAAGACGACGGCTTTGGTTAATCAGGAGATTACCGATGTTGCCGTGGAGTTCTTGGATAAAGGACTTTTGGGACGCCGTGGTGTCCTCGATATGCTGAATGTCGGTTATACGGCCGGCGTGTATCTGAACAAGACCATACAGGACTACGGCTTGGAGTTGCAGGATACTTATGTGCGACTGGATAGGGATATAGCCCGTCTGCTCGATGAAATAGACAAGAAAGTGGGTCTTGCCAACACGGTCGTTTTTTTGACCTCTACGGGATATTTCAAGGGGGAGGCGAAAGAGTCGCCCATTTATAATATACCTTCGGGAGAATTTTATCCCCGGCGTGCAGTCTCTTTGCTGAATGTTTATCTGATGGCTCTTTACGGTCAAGGAGATTGGGTGATAGGTTACCAGAATCGACAGATTTTCTTGAACCGGAAACTGATTAAGGAGCGTGATATCGATGCCGATGAAATGCGTAATCGGGCAGCTTCGTTTCTGATTCAGATGACGGGTGTACAAGACGTTTATACATCGCAACGTCTGTTGCTGAGTAATGGAACCGATCGTGTCGCCGCCATGCGAAACGGCTATTATCCCAAACTGTCGGGCGATCTCGTGCTGGATTTGTGTCCCGGTTGGGAGGTCGTCTATGAGGATGCGAACGATACCCGCGAATATGTTCGTGTCAATGCTGTTCCTGCACCGTGTTTTATTTTGGCACACGATGTGAAGCCGGTACGTATCACTTCTCCGGTGCGTGCGACGGCCATCGCTCCTACCGTTTCTCGCCTTTTGCGGATTCGTTCGCCGAATGGTTCGGCCGATGCTCCGCTTCTCGAAATACAATACTAATTCATTCCTTTTTGCGGAGTTAGCAAAATTTGCACTATTTTTGCAGGGTATGTTATACCTTTGCCTTATAGGTAATTTTTAACGAATAAAACAAATACTTTATATGGGATTTAATGATTTATTAAAAAAGCTGTTCGGTAATAAGTCGCAGCGCGATTTAAAAGAAATAGAGCCTTACATTCAGAAAATAAAGGCTATTTCGCCCGAACTTGAAAAATTGTCGAACGATGAGTTGCGTCACCGTATCGATGTGGTGAAACAACATATTCAGGATTCGGTGGCCGATGACCGTAAACGTATCGCCGAACTGAAAGAGCATGTAGAAACGCTCGATTACGATAAACGCGAGTCTACATGGGAAGAAATCGATAAAATCGAGAAAGAGATATTGAAAAAAATAGAAGATGTTCTCGACGAATCGCTTCCCGAAGTTTTCGCCGTGATGAAAGAGACGGCGCGTCGATTCAGCCAAAATGAAACTGTCGAGGTTACGGCAAATGATTTTGACCGGAGCTTGGCGGTAGACCATGATTTTATACATATCGAAGGCGACAAAGCTATTTATGCCAATCACTGGATGGCCGGTGGTAACGAGGTCGTTTGGGACATGGTACACTACGATGTGCAGCTGATCGGCGGTGTCGTGTTGCATAAGGGTAAAATCGCCGAGATGGCTACTGGTGAGGGTAAGACTCTGGTCGCTACGCTCCCTGTATTCTTGAATGCTTTGTCGGGCAATGGCGTACATGTGGTAACCGTGAACGACTACCTTTCGAAACGTGACTCCGAGTGGATGGGGCCTCTTTATATGTTCCACGGTTTGTCGGTGGATTGTATCGACAAGCACGAGCCGAACTCCGAAGCCCGTCGTAATGCATATAACGCCGATATTACATTCGGTACGAACAACGAATTCGGTTTCGACTACTTGCGTGACAATATGGCCAGCTCTCCGCTCGACTTGGTACAGCGCATGCACAACTATGCGATTGTCGATGAGGTCGACTCTGTGTTGATTGATGATGCACGTACGCCGTTGATTATATCCGGTCCTACCCCCAAAGGCGATGACCAGATGTTCGAGCAGTTCCAGCCCAAAGTGGAAGAATTGGTGAAGATGCAGCGAAACTTGGTTACGAAGTTGTTGGCCGAAGCCAAGATTAAAATAGCTTCCGATGATAAAAAAATTCGTGAGGAAGGAGCCGTACTGTTGTATCGTTGTTTCAAAGGATTGCCTAAGAACGGGGCGCTTATCAAATATTTGAGCGAACCGGGTATTAAACCTTTGTTGCTCGAAACCGAGGCTATCTATATGGCAGATAACAACCGCCGTATGCCTGAGATTACGGACGACCTCTATTTTGTAATCGATGAAAAGAATAACGGTATCGATATGACCGACAAAGGTCTCGATGTGATGACCGGGAAATCGGACGATCCTAATTTCTTCGTATTGCCGAATATCAGCGAGCTGCTTTCCGACCTTGAAAATCAGGGACTTTCTCCCGAAGAAAAACAAGCCAAAAAAGACGGAATCTTGCAAGATTACGCGATCAAGGCCGAACGGGTTCATACGGTGAATCAGCTGTTAAAGGCGTATACACTTTTCGAATTGAATGACCAATATGTGGTAATCGACAATAAAGTGAAAATCGTCGATGAACAAACGGGGCGTATCATGGAAGGCCGCCGCTACTCCGATGGTTTGCACCAAGCTATCGAGGCGAAAGAGCACGTTAAGGTAGAGGCAGCTACGCAGACTTTTGCGACGATTACTTTGCAGAACTATTTCCGTATGTATCACAAGCTGGCCGGTATGACCGGTACTGCCGAGACCGAAGCCGGGGAGTTCTGGGATATTTATAAACTCGATGTCGTGACGATTCCTACCAATAAGCCGGTAGCTCGTATCGATATGAATGACCGGGTATATAAAACCAAACGGGCGAAATACAACGCCGTCATCGAAGAAATCGTGAAAATGGTAGAAGCAGGTCGTCCTGTATTGGTAGGTACGACTTCGGTCGAAATATCGGAATTGTTGAGCCGTATGTTGACTTTGCGTAAGATTAAACACAATGTATTGAACGCCAAGTTGCACCAACGCGAGGCCGAGATCGTGGCACAAGCCGGACAAACAGGTACGGTCACGATCGCTACCAACATGGCCGGTCGTGGAACCGATATCAAGCTTTCGCCGGCTGTGCGTGAAGCCGGAGGTTTGGCGATTATCGGAACCGAGCGTCACGAATCCCGTCGTGTAGACCGTCAGTTGCGTGGTCGTGCCGGTCGTCAGGGAGACCCCGGTTCTTCGGTGTTCTTCGTTTCGTTCGAAGATACGGTTATGCGTCTGTTCGCTACCGATAGGGTAGTGAAAATGCTCGACCGGTTGGGGCTTAAAGAAGACGAGATGATCGAACACAATATGGTTTCCAAGTCTATCGAGAACGCCCAACGTCGGGTAGAGGAGAATAACTTCGGAATCCGTAAGCGATTGCTCGAATACGACGATGTGATGAATGCACAGCGTAATGTGATTTATACCAAACGTCACCATGCTTTGATGGGAGAACGTATCGGCATCGATATTATGAATATGTTCTATGACACGATAGAGTCTTTGGCCGATACCTATGACGGTACGAACGATTACGAAGACTTGTCGATGGAGATGTTCAAGATTTTTGCCGTGGAAATGCCTTTTGATGAGGAGAAATTCCGCTCCATGAAAAAGAGCGAAGTGATCGACAGCCTTTATGAGGCCGTTGTCGCTACCTTTAAGCGCAAAGGCGACCGTATGGCCGAGATCGCTCACATGAATATAAAACCGTTTGTGGAACAACGGGGATTATCCACGGGTATGATACGAGTGCCCATTACCGATGGCAAGCGTGTATTCGGTATTGCTTGCGATATAAACGAGGCCTATAAGAGTGAGTCGCAATCGGTCGTTAAGCAATTCCAGAAAGCCGTGTTGCTTATGACGATCGACGAGGCTTGGAAAGAGCATCTTCGTGAGCTCGACCAATTGCGTCAATCTGTGCAAAATGCCAGCTACGAACAGAAAGATCCGCTGTTGATTTATAAACTAGAATCGTTCAATCTCTTC
>OKST01000949.1_pt1 | contig 16734 bp, 7 predicted proteins | sample 1606341 | NCBI WGS metagenome assembly OKST01 (sample SAMEA3879563, study PRJEB24766) | human gut metagenome | biome: human-associated habitat; feature: feces | place: USA | collected 1985/1987 | reverse complement strand
AGAAGAAATCTTTAAACTTCCGGCTGCGGATGGAAGAACCATTATTAAAACCGGGAAAACATTTCTATGGAGACAAGGCACATATCCGTCAGATTATCATAAATCTACTGGAAAATGCGGTGAAATACACAGATGAAGGCTTTGTGGAGCTGGGTGTAGAAAAAGCAACAGAAAATGGAGATACCTTTTTGAAGATAGCTGTGGCAGACAGTGGAATTGGAATAGGAAAAGAAGAGCAGGATAAAATCTTTGAAAGCTTTGAACGGGGCAATACTGCCAGGAACAGCAGGAAAGACGGAATCGGTCTCGGGCTGGATATTGCAAAACAGCTGGCAGAGGCTATGGGTGGAAGCCTCTGCCTGATTAGTGAAGTGACGAAGGGAAGTACCTTTACGGTTCGGATTCCGTGGGTAGAAGTATCGGAAAAACATCATTTTACAAAGCAGAGTGAGAAAAGTATGAATGCGGATTACAGCAGCTTTACCATTCTTGCGGTAGCAGAGGGTGCTATTTCCAAGGAAGATGCAGCACTTTCCAAGAAAGAATACAAAGAGAAGCTAAAGAATTATAAATATCCGTCTGTATCCTATGAGATTGCAGACCAGATTGAGAAACGCAGTGGCACCGAAGTACGTGTAACCGTACCGGGCCATACCCAGCGTGGCGGAACCCCATGCCCATATGACCGTGCACTCTGTACACGACTTGGTGCAGCAGCAGCCCAGGCAATCATTGATGAAGATTACGGATACATGATTGCGATGATTAATGATAAGACAAAGCGTGTTCCACTGAAGGATGTGGCTGGCAAGTTAAAGACTGTTGACCCGGATTGTCAGATGATTAAAGAAGCAAAGACCATTGGAATCAGCTTTGGAGATTAAGAGAAGCGAGGATGGAATAGATGTCATACATGGCACTTTACCGTAAGTTCCGCCCACAGGAATTCGCGGATGTCAAAGGACAGGAGCATATAGTAACAACCTTAAAGAACCAGATAAAGGCAGACCGTATCGGCCATGCATATCTGTTCTGCGGAACGAGAGGAACTGGTAAGACATCAGTTGCCAAGATATTTGCGAAGGCAGTTAATTGTGAGCATCCGGTTGATGGAAACCCTTGTGGGGAGTGTCCGACATGCAAGGCGATTGCGGCTGGAACAAGCATGAATGTAATAGAGATAGATGCGGCATCTAACAATGGTGTCGATAATATAAGACAGATAAGAGAAGAAGTACAGTACTCACCGACAGAAGGAAGATTCAAAGTCTATATAATTGATGAGGTTCATATGCTTTCAATAGGAGCGTTCAATGCATTGTTAAAGACATTGGAAGAACCTCCTGCATATGTAATATTTATACTGGCTACTACAGAAGTGGCAAAGATTCCTATTACAATCCTTTCAAGATGTCAGAGATATGACTTCCACAGGATAACAATAGAGACAATTGCCGCAAGACTGTCAGAACTTATGAAGGCGGAGGGGCTGAATGTAGAGGACAAGGCAATAAAATATGTTGCCAAAGCTGCAGATGGTTCTATGCGAGATGCGTTAAGTCTGTTAGACCAGTGTCTGGCATTCTATCTGGGAAAAGACCTTAAGTATGAAAATGTATTAGATGTACTTGGGGCAGTTGACACGGCGGTATTTAGTAAAATGCTTTCAACAATCCTGTCAGGAGATGTTGCCGTGTGCATGTCACTTATGGAAGATTTGATAATGCAGGGAAGAGACCTTTCACAGTTTGTTACAGATTTTATATGGTATCTTAGAAATCTGCTTCTTATTAAGACAACTAAAGATGCAGAAAGAATTGAAGATGTAATAGAAGTATCGGCAGATAATCTTGAAGACCTGAAGAAGGATGCACAGAATGTTGATATAGATACACTTATGTACTATATAAGAGTGTTGTCAGAATTATCGAATGACCTGAAGTTTTCTACACAGAAGAGAGTTAAAACAGAGATAACATTTATAAAGCTGATGCGTCCGGCAATGGATAACAGTCAGGATATCGGCGATGTTGTAAGCCGTGTGACAATGCTTGAAGGGCAGTTACAGAAAGTACTTGATGATATTAAAAGCGGCAGACTTGTAAATGCAGGTGCTGCGGGAGGCCAGGCAGCAGTACAGCAACAGACACCAAAGAAGCCTGTAGTTAAGCGTGTATATGACGCTGTTCCGGAAGATGTTAAGGCAATTGCGGCAGGCTGGAAGGATATCATTGCAACGATAGATGATCCGGTTAATCAGACATTTTTACAGGCTGCACATGTTACATTAGCAGAAGATGGAATTAGTCTTGAAATTATGGTAGAATCACTTAGTGCCTATAATTCACTCAGCAGACAGGAAGTTATGGAGAGCATAGAGAATGTAATTGAGGAGAGAACAGGAGTAAGGGTTTCAATTAAAGTGACTAAGCTTAACGATGATGAGGATTTCCACAGCAGATTCGTGGATCTTAAGGAACTCGTAGGCATAGATATAGAAGTAGATGATAAGGAGGAACTTATATAATGGCTAAAAGAGGTGGTTTTCCAGGAGGAATGCCTGGTAATATGAATAATCTGATGAAGCAGGCACAGAGAATGCAGCGTCAGATGGAGGAGCAGCAGGCAGAGCTTGAGAATAAGGAATTCAGTGCGACAGCAGGCGGCGGAGTAGTTGAGGTAACTGTTACAGGTAAGAGAGAAGTATCTAAGGTTAAGATTGACCCTGAAGCAGTTGATCCAGAGGATGTAGAGATGCTTGAGGATTTAATCGTAGCAGCTACTAATGAAGCTTTAAGAAAATGCGAAGAAGAGTCACAGGCACAGATGGCTAAGATTACTGGAGGACTTGGAGGATTAGGCGGAGGCTTATTCTAATGGACATCTACAGTGGTCATATTAACAGATTAATTGAAGAATTGTCGAGATTACCAGGGGTTGGGGCGAAGAGCGCCCAGCGCCTGGCATTTCACATTATAAATATGCCTAAAGAAGAGGTTAAGAGCCTTGCAGACACAATGATTGATGCAAAGCAGCATATTCACTACTGTAAGGAGTGTTTTACACTTACAGATGAAGAACTGTGTCCGATATGCCGCGACCAGAAAAGAGACCATAAGACAATTATGGTAGTTGAACATACAAGAGATATGGCGGCATATGAAAAGACAGGAAAGTACGAGGGCGTATATCATGTTCTTCATGGAGCAATAAGCCCGATGCTTGGAATCGGACCGGCTGATATCAGGTTAAAGGAGCTTATGGTAAGGCTTCAGGGAGATGTTGACGAGGTTATTATCGCAACTAATTCCAATCTGGAGGGTGAGACAACAGCAATGTACATAAGCAAAATGATAAAGCCAACAGGAATTAAGGTGACAAGAATTGCAAGCGGAGTTCCTGTCGGCGGCGATCTTGAATATATCGATGAGGTTACTCTTTTAAGAGCATTAGACGGAAGAACCGAGCTTTAAATTTGGTGAAGAACCAAGCTTTAAGCTTAATGTCCTGGCGCACCGGGCATTAAGACAATATGTGTAAAATGCGTGCGCAGAAATGAAGAATACTATGGCAGAGAATATGACAGGTGATATCATATCGGATCACCGTGAACGAATGCTTAATCTGAAGAAATATTATCCTTTCTTCAGACTGATAGACACATCATTTTCTAATTTCAAGGATGGCAAATACGAAATCCTTGATATGGGCTATATAGTTATGGCGGTTCTCCGTTTCTTTATAGAGGAGAATAATTTTAAGGAAAAGGATGTTACATATCCCGAATATCTCGATTTCTTAAGGCTGATACTTAAGAGAGATTTCGGGCTTGATTTGAATGAACAGGACAGCAAGGAGATTGCTGATTATATATTTGACAAGATAAAGAATGATGGCAGGCCATTTGAATTCTCGTATTTTGATCCGGTGGACAGGAAAAAGAGAGTATCAAGAATGAAGATAATCGAGAGTTCGATAAGAGACAATACCGTGTGGTATTCGATAAGCCCTGATGCTATTGAATTCTATCTTGATACCAAGGAAATCAAGGACGAGAGCAGGATAAGCGTATCCCAGCTTCTTCTTGAGAAAATGATTAATTCACAGAACTTCCGTGGCGGAGTTGAAGTGGTTGAAAGAATCAACGAAGAGGTCAACCGTCTTAAGTTAAAGAAGAATGAAGTGCTGACAATTCTGTCGGGCGATGTATTTGCAGGAATAGAGGCTTATGAGGAATTCGTCAAGACGGGAATGAAATGGTTTGATGATGAAGAAAAGCTTTTTAAGAAGAACCGTGACCTTATTGCAAAATCAATTGAGAAGCTTAATGCATCGGGCAGCACAGGCGAAGGCTATTACAGGACGATGAACGAAATATACAGTCTTGAGACTCAGCTTAAGCAGGCAATGAACAGGCATAGCGAGTTGTTAAAGGATTGTACAGAAATGCAGAAGATGACCGATGACGCAGTAAGACGCGCCAAGCTTGGCAGATTAAGAAGCCATATGGATTTCACATCGGCACTTTCAGATATGATTAAGAGGGACAATGCAGATATATTAGTCACAATGTTAAGTCCGCTTCTAAAGCCGAACATAAGAAAGACATTTGACCTGATAAGCATTGATGATGCGCTTATGGTGAAGCCTCCAAGATATGAGGAGAAAGAGCTTATAAGCAATGAAAGACCGGAAGATATTGAATTCGAAGATGAGATTGAAGAAAAGAGAATTAAGGATAATTATGTATTCCTTATGAAAAATCTCATTGTGTGTTTGAAAAAATCGGACATTATAACACTCGGTCAGTTTGCAGATGCAATGAAGAGGGCGTATGGTGAGCAGATTCTAAGAAATGCAGATTTCTTCTCTTTCTTTGTTAATCTGTGCCAGAAGGATGAGTACCAGCTTGGCGGTGATGCGGGAGAAGATACATTTCTTGATGCATACTTAGGGGAAGGCTTTAAAGATACGGAAAGCTTTACATTTGCAATAAGAAAAGGGCTTGGCGGGCAGGTTATATTGTCGGATAACTGTATGATGGCAGATGTTGAATTGGTACGAAAGGAAGCACATGGAGAATAGAAATCTAGATAAGGCGCTGGACATAGTTTCCAAGCTTATCACAGGGGAAAATGTGTCTGAGAGGGGCGAGAATGCAGCTCTTTATCAGGAATACAATAATAATGCAGAAGTGTATGACATCGTTCATATGTCACTTAAGAAACTTAATCTTAACATATATGAATATAACAATGGTCTGTATGTGAGTGCAGGTGATAATAACAGGGTGTTTGGATATTCCAACGAGGAATTAAGAAATGTACTTGGATTAAGAGTTAATAAAGAATTATATCTTGCGTATTTCATAATCTACAACATAATAACAGAGTTTTATTCAGATACAATGAGTTCAACTTATGCTGAGTTCATAAGACTTGAGGACATCATTAAAAATGTTGATAAGACAACAGGTGGTATTGTCGATAAGAGCACAGGGCTTGTGCTTGATGAGGTTGAGGAGAACAGCTTTAAGCAGATAGCACTTACATGGGACGAGCTTCCGGTGACAACAGTAGAGGATCAGACAGGAGCGAGAGCAGCAAGAAATTCCAAGTCGGGTATGGTAAAGCTTGTGCTTAATTTCTGCGTTGCGCAGGAACTTTTAGTTGAGAGTCAGGACAGATATTATCCGACAGACAGATTCAGAAGTCTTATAGAGAATTATTTTGATGATTACAGAGGACGATTTGCCGAACTTATGAATGGAGGACGCGATGCCACAGATTAACAGAATCAGAGTTAATAATGTTAAATATAATTTCGGTACACAGGTGTACGACGATTTCGTGATGCGCTTCAACTGCCAGAATACTATATATGACCTTGCCAATGGCGGTGGTAAGAGTCTGCTTATGCTGCTTCTTATGCAGAATATGCTTCCTAACTGCACACTTGATGACAAGCAGCCTATTGAGAAGCTTTTCAGACAGGGAAGCGGTAATACATGTATTCATTCTTTGGTTGAGTGGAAGTTAGATCCATGTTATCAGAAGGATGGTTTCAGGTTCATGACAACTGGTTTCTGTGCAAGAAAGGGAAGAGGCACAGACGATGAGAATCAGGATGGACAGGAACAGACAGCTGCACCTACAGCAAGTGTTGAATACTTTAATTACTGCATATTCTACAGGGAGTTTGGCGATAACGATATTAAGAATCTTCCACTTGTAAGTAATGGAGAGAGAATTACATATAACGGACTTAAGGCTTATCTTCGTGACCTTGAGAAGGGCGGGTACAAATATGTTGTTAAGATATTTGACAGAAAAGGTGATTACCAGAGCTTCATAAGCAACTACGGAATATATGAGAGTGCATGGGAAATTGTGCGTGGAATTAACAAGACAGAGGGACATGTAAGAACATATTTCGAGTCAAATTATAAGACAAGCCGTAAGGTTGTTGAGGATCTGCTTATAGAGGAGATTATCCAGAAATCCTTCAATAACAAGCTGTCAGTTGATAATGATGAGGGCATGATGGCTCAGACTCTTATGGATATTAAGGACAAGTTAGTGGAGCTTTCAAAGAAACACTCACAGCTTGGAGCATATGACAGCCAGATTGCAGCTATCGACAGTTTTAAAGAATATCTGTCGACATATGAAGCATTTTACAACAGAAAAGAAGAAATAGAGAAGCAGCTATATAACCTGCTTCTTGTTGCTATGCGGGAAAGTGATAAGAAGGATAAGGAACTTAAGAGTCAGGATGACCTTATCACTAAGATGTATGATGAGCTTGCACAAGAGAAGGAAGCTATAGCAGTTGCAGAGGTTATGTCTGAAAAGAATTCGATGGCAGGAGTTGAGAGCCTTGTTAATGAGACAAGAAAGGCACTTGAACTCAAGAACGCTGCAATTGAAGAGGCAAGAGGAAAGCTTTCTTTGATGGAGTCTGCGGGTGATTATAAAGATTATGCAGAATACGAGAAGTCCTATAAAGGACTTCAGATTGCGATAGATAACAGATTAAGAGAAGATACTGATATAACAGCAGAGTTAAAGATACTTGCTGCAGGTTACAGAAAATTCTATGAGAAAGAGACCAGAAGACTTAAGGAAAAGCTTGATATAGCAGCTAACCGTGTTAAGGCTCTGGAAGTCAGATTATCAGAGGCTAAGGATAATCTTAGAAATGCTGACAAAGAGGCGGCAGGTCTTGGCAGTCTTTCGGATAATCTTGAGAATGAGATACAGGAATTACAGACACAGCTTGGAGTAGCTTTATCAGAGGCAGGAACTGTCGTATGTGAAAATGCGTCTGAAGAATATGATAAGTCATTCAGGGATAAAGAACTGTTAAAGAATGAAGAGACAAGAATGTCCGAAAAATTCAATGATGTGCAGCAGCAGTTAATGTCACTTAATGAGACAATATCTGCCAATAAAGCACTTATTGATATATTCACAGAGCAGTCAGAAAAGCTTGAAAAGGCTGATGAGGCTGGAAATGCTGATAACGAGCGCATGGGCAAAATCCGTGAAATATACAGTGCAGATAATGACGAGGCAATGCTTTCGGTTATTCTTGAGACTTACCAGAAGATGCGCAGTGAATATACAGAAGAGTGTAAGGCAGCCCAGGAACTTGATAGCTTTATTGACAATGCAAGAAAGGGAACATATATCTGTAAGAGTCCTGAAAGAGACAGGCTTAAGGAATACCTTGAGAGCCAGTACGGTTCAGATGTTGTTGAGGGACATGAGTGGTTTGCAGCCCTGAATGCAGGACAGAAAAGAGATGTATTAAAGAGAACACCTTTCATTGAGTACGCATTTATAATAAAGAACGATTTCGAGAGAATCAAAGCAGATGAGATGCTTAAGGATTTTGGCAAGGGTGCGGCTGCTTATCCTGTTATAAGCGAGCAGGTGCTTATTGATACTAAGTTAGAGATTAACAAAGACCTGATTGTATTCGCATTAAAGGATATGTCGTTCCTGCGTGATGAGGCAAAGCTTGAGACACAGATTAAGCTTGCACAGGAGGAGCTTGAGTCGCATAAGGCGCAGGCAGGAAAGCTGGCCGACAGAATGGAGCTTGTGTGGAATGATTATACATTTGCACTTGTATATAATGCTGTGTCTGGAAAGGTGGATGCGTCCGAGGCAGAAGCAATCAGATTAAAGATTGCTGACAGCGAGGCTGCAATTATTGAGGCTGAGAAGAAGAGAAGTGTGTTAAATGAGGTTAAAGAGCAGCTTTCAAGGAACCTCGCACAGACAAGAGATGATATAGAAGAGAAGGAAACAGCATGCAGCCTGCTCTCGCGTATTATGGAGATGAATACTTCTATAGATAAAAAGTATGAGCGCTTAAAGGGACTGAAGGCTGATGTGGACAGTGCAAGAAACCGCATATATGAGTGCGAGGAGGCAGCAGCTTCTGCTAATTCTGAGTATGATACCGCGAGAGATTTCGAGGACAGTACAAGAAAGGCATATGATGAAATCATTAAGTCATGGGAGGAGCAGTACGCACCTTATTATGATGAAAATGTTTCAATAGAAATCGATGACGATACATACCGTCTTGATAAGGATGAAATAGAGAGCAGATTCACCGGATTAAAGACAGCACTTTCACAGAAGAACAGTGACTTTGCAGATAAGCAGGCGCTGATGAACCATCTGTCTGCATCTATGAACAAATGTCGTGATGCAATAGAGTACAGAGGTTATACATTTGACGATATTAAGGCAAAGTATGAAGCCGGTGAGATTATGGCAGCAGGTTCACAGCAGTTAAGGAATGCCAAGGATGCTCTTAATAATCTTGTGAAGAGCAGTGATTCTGTAAGGGAAGAGCTTGAGTCACAGGAAGCACTTCTTAACAGACTTGAGGGAAGTATCGCACATGGTATTAACCAGATTGAGAATAATTATGGAAGCTTTAATGAATTCCCATGCGATGACCCGGATGAATTCCTTACACAGCACAAGGTACTTATTAAGAAGTTAGAGGATAACACCAAGGTTCAGGAAAAGACACGCAGACAGATGTCTGATTCATTAAAAGACATTCTTGTATGCAGAAAAGACCTTGAAAGAATCGTGTCTGATGCGGGCATGCATGTTCCAGAAGAATTCCGTCCTGAGGATGCACAGGGAATTACAGCTAATCTTACAGAATATGAGGCTGTTCATAAAGAATATGCTTCAATTACCAGATTAGAGTATAAGAAGGTTGATGAATTTAATAAGAATAAATCTAAGCTTATTGACCTGCTTAACGGATTTAATGCAGTCGAGCTTGCTGATGAAGTAAGGATATCACTTAATGTTCCTGAAAATGTGGCTAAGACCAGAAGTATGATTGAATCGTTAAATGAGACGAACACATTTATACAGTTAGAAAAAGACCGCATTGCCAAGGGTATAGAGGATATGCAGATGATTAAGGATAACTTTGAAAATCGTTGTATCCAGACATGCAGTAATATTAAGACTGAGCTTGACCGTCTGCCACAGTTGTCTAATATCAATCTTGACGGAGAACAGATTGCAATAATCAGTTTGCAGATTCCTTATATAAAGGAAGAATTATATAAGGAAAAGATGTCTGAATATATTGATGAAACTGTATTTATGGCGGAAAGCTTTAAGGAGCCTGCGGAAAGACTTAAGTATATAAGAAACAGACTGTCATGGAAGAGACTTTTCTCAGTCATTGTTACAGATATGAACTCAATCAGGATTAATCTGTATAAGAGAGAAAGAATCAAGGACCAGAGCCGTTATTTAAGATATGAGGAAGCGGTTGGTTCAACAGGACAGTCACAGGGTATATATATCCAGTTCCTTATTGCGATTATCAACTACATATCTAATATGAATTCTTCAGGTAATGAAGGTGTTGAGGGTAAGACAATATTCATAGATAACCCATTCGGTGCGGCAAAGGATATATACATATGGGAGCCAATATTCAAGCTGCTTGCAACTAATCATGTCCAGCTTATTGTTCCGGCAAGAGGTGCAACTCCTGCTATTACAGGAAGATTCGATGTTAATTACATACTTGGTCAGAAGCTTGTTGATTCAAGGCAGCAGACTGTGGTTGTTGATTATTACAGCAGCACGAAGGAATCAGAATTGGAATACACGAGAATGGATTACGAACAGGCTACATTTGATTTTTTGTAACATATTTGTAACAATTCTGTGAACTTGGTTTACAATGAACTTAGGCTGTGCTAAACTTTAATGAGTTGTAAAATGCGATAAATAAATTATTCACAACATTCATCAAGTAAGCATTGGAATGAGGAATATATAATCATGAATAAATACGAATTAGGAATTAAGATAGACCAGATTAAGAAGCTGGCAGCGAAAAAGGAATACACAGAAGCGGCAGCCATAGCTAAGGATATTAACTGGACTAAGGTTAAAGACTGGCAGGCACTTGCCACAGCCATTAATGTGCAGGAAGCAGTCGGGGACTATGAAGAAGCAAGAGACATGGCAATTCTTGCTTATAACAGAAACCTTGGCGGAAGAAAGCTGGTTTATAAGCTTACTGAATTCTTTATTAAAGTTGGAGATTTTGATAATGCTAACGAGCTTTATGAAGAATACAGCAAATCTTCACAGCATGATGTGAGCAGATTCATCCTGTATTATGACCTTAGAAAGGCACAGAATGCATCAGATAATGAACTTGTAGGAATCTTAGAGGATTACAGGGATCATGAGATTGATGAGAAGTATATGTATGAGCTTGCAAAGCTGTATTATAAGACTGGAAGAAAAGAAGAATGTATTAAGACATGTGATAATATCGTTCTGTGGTTTCAGGATGGTATATACGTTGAGAAAGCAGTACAGTTAAAGGAAAAGCTTGGTGTTGTTCTTACTAAGACACAGAAAGGTATCTTAGAAGATGTAAGAAAAAGAAAGGAAGATATAGAGGCAACTAAGGAAGAGCTTTTTGCAAAGCAGAAGGAACTTGCTAATCTTAAGAGAGATGAAGTTGAAGATGTTTTCCGTGAAGAAGATGAGAAAGAACAGAAATCAACTGGTAAACAGCCAGTGCCAGAGGTAAGTCTGAATGTTCCTGAGTTTGCTAAGGAACAGGAGGAAGGACCTCTTTCAATAGACCTTGTACAGAACGACCAGAATGATGATATCAAAGCATTTTTAATGAAAGCTCTGAATAAGGATGAAGATGCAGATAATACTAAGGACAGCTCTGTTGTTATGTCTAAGATAGAGACTCCTCAGGTGGAGAAGCCAGAGGTTTCTGAGACACTTAGCAAAGATGGAGAGAAGAATTTCTCAAGCGAGATTAATAAGGCAAATGTCTCACTTAAGGAGCTTATTGAGAATGCAAAGCAGAAATTAGCTGATAATTATGAGCAGATCAATAAAGAAGACGAAGCTGAACAGAGAAAAGAAGCTGAGGAAAGAATCAATAAGGAAGCAGAGAATATAGATATTAATGTTCCTGTACCTGAATATAACAATTTATATGATACAAGAAATCTTCAGGAAGAGCTTGCTGCCAAGATGAGTGACTTGTTCGGTGATGAGGAAGAAGATGCTGATGTTAAGACATTTGTACCAGCTTCTAAGAATAAGGAAGAACAGCTTGCAGAGGAGGTTAAGACTCCGGCTCCTGTAACTGAACAGGTTGTTAATGATGATGCAGAAGTTCAGGAAGATGATGACCAGATTGAAGGCCAGATGGATATAACAGAGTGGATGCAGTCTGTAAGAGAAGAAAAGTATGGCAAGCAGGATACTAAGGAATTCTCAAAGTCAGAGCTTGAGCGTTATCTTGATGAGAAAGACGAGAAAAGTGCAGCTTATGAAAAGCTTGTAGAGCAGAAGAAAGCAGAAGCACTGGCTGATGGTAAGGAGATTGATAAGGAAGAAGCAAAGAGAGCAGCTCTTGCACAGATGGCAGTTGATTCAGCGAGAATGGATCTTGCAATAAGAACAGGTAAGGCTGCAGCGAGACTAGAGCAGGCAGCAACTGCTATAGAGAATGAAGATATTCCTTTAGTTACAGCACAGATACCAACTGTGTCAGAATCAATGATTTCAGATATCAATTCAATTATGAATGAAGATATTGATAATAAAGACAATAAAGAAGAAGGTGAGGAGGCTGTTGTACTAGATGAGGTAGCTGCAGGTGTTGAGCCGGAAGAAACAGTAATTCCATTCACCAGACAGGAAGAAGAACAGCCATTGACTATGGAAGAAGAGATTGAAGAAACTGAGCAGATAGAGAAGAAGCTTACAGGAGAACTGGCAAAGATATTCAGAAAGTACAGAGATATGCCAGGACTTGAGGAACAGTTAGCTGATCTTTTCGATACAATTGACGATGAAATGCAGATGAATTCATCAGCATCAGGAAATATTCTTATTTCTGGTAATTCAAGTTCTGATAAGACAGACCTTGCAAGAACTATAATAAGAGCTATTAATACTTTATATCCAGACCAGCCAAAGAAGATTGCTAAGACATCAGGAGAGAGTATTAACCAGAGAGGTATTGCCAAGGCAATGGGAAGACTTAAGGGAACAGCTCTTATCGTTGAAGGCGCAGGAACAATCCAGCCTAAGAGAATTAATGAACTGCTTAACTGTCTTGAACAAGATACAGGAAGAATGATTGTCATATTTGAAGATTCAGATACAGACATGAATGTTCTTATCAACTTTAATCCTGAGCTTACCAAGACATTCAATCACAGAATTGTTCTTAAGCAGTACACAGTTAATGAGCTTGTTGAGATGGCGAAGAGATTCGCAAGAAAGAGACAGTATGAGGTTGATGATGATGCATTACTGGAACTGTATCTTAAGATTGACAAACTCCATAACGTGAATGATAATATTAAACTTGATGATATCAAGGAAATAATCAATCAGGCAATTGTCAACTCTGAAAGAAGAGCATCAAGAAGATTCTTTGGCGGACTTAAGAAGAAGAGAAGCGAGAATGGTGATGTTATATTCTTGACAGAGGCAGATTTTAAAGACAGATAACTTATAATATTATGCACAGATGTGCTTACACAGGGAGGAAAATATGACTAACATCGATGAAATGTCAATTAATGCAATCAGGGTATTGTCAGCAGATGCAATCCAGAAGGCTAATTCAGGACATCCTGGACTTCCACTTGGAACTGCACCAACAGCTTATGAATTATGGACTAACCATATGAATTACAACCCGGCTGATCCAGAATGGAAGAACAGAGACAGATTCGTTCTTTCTGGCGGACATGGTTCAATGCTTCTTTATTCATTGTTCCATTTACTTGGAATTGGCAATCTTTCTTTAGATGATGTGAAGAATTTCAGACAGATGGGTTCTAAGACACCTGGACATCCAGAGTATGGTCACACAGTTGGTGTTGAGGCTACAACAGGACCTCTTGGACAGGGTATGGCTATGGCAGTTGGTATGGCTATGGCAGAAGCACATCTTGCGTCATTATTCAATAAAGACGGATACAATGTAGTTGACCATTACACATATGTACTTGGTGGAGACGGATGTATGATGGAAGGTATTTCATCAGAGTGTTTCTCACTTGCAGGAACATTAGGTCTTTCAAAGCTTATTGTATTCTATGATTCTAACAATATATCAATTGAAGGAAGCACAGATATTGCATTTACAGAAAATGTAATGAAGAGATTTGAAGCATTTGGCTTCCAGACAATCGAAGTTGCTGATGGCAATGATATTGAAGCTATCGGCAAGGCTATTGAAGAAGCCAAGGCAGATAAAGAAAGACCATCACTTATCAAGGTTAACACACTGATAGGATACGGCTGTCCTGCAAAGCAGGGTAAGGCAAGCGCACACGGTGAGCCTCTTGGTATTGATAATGTTGCAGCACTTAAGGAAAATCTTAACTGGCCATGCAAGGGTGATTTTGAAGTACCACAGGAAGTATATGACCATTATAAAGAGATAGCTGCAAGAATGGCTGAACCGGAAGAAGAATGGAATAAGCTTTTTGCTGAATACTGTGAGAAGTTCCCTGAGATGAAGGAACTCTGGGATAAGTACTACAATGGATGTCATATGTCCGATTTATTCAATTCTGAGGAATACCTTGCAAAGCCAGAGAAGGCAGAAGCAACAAGAAGTTCAAGCGGAACAATTCTTAACATGATTAAGAATGTAATGCCTAACCTTATCGGTGGTTCAGCAGATTTAGCACCATCTAATAAGACTAATATGAAGGATGCAGGAGATTTCTCTAAGGAGAATTATGCAGGAACTAACCTTCACTTTGGTGTAAGAGAACAGGCTATGGCAGCAATTGGTAACGGACTTGCACTTCATGGTGGATTAAGACCATTCGTTGCAACATTCTTCGTATTCAGTGATTACACAAAGCCAATGGCAAGACTTACATCACTTATGAAGCTGCCACTTATATATGTATTCACACATGACAGTATCGGAGTTGGTGAGGACGGACCTACACATGAGCCAATTGAGCAGCTTGCAGCATTCCGCTCAATGCCTAACTTCACAGTATTCAGACCATGTGATAGAACAGAGACAGCACTTGCATGGGAATATGCTATTGAATCTAAGGATGAACCAACAGCATTAGTTCTTACAAGACAGAATCTTCCACAGATGGCAGGTTCATCTAAGGAAGCACTTAAGGGTGCATATATTCTTGAGGATTCTGATAAAGAGACTCCAGATGGAATTATTATTGCAAGTGGTTCTGAAGTTAACCTGGCTGTATCTGCAAAGGCAGAGCTTAAGAATGCAGGAATAGATGTAAGAGTAGTAAGTATGCCATCTATGGACGTATTCGAGAAGCAGTCAGAGGAATACAAGGAATCAGTCCTTCCTAAGAGTGTAAGAAAGAGAGTTGCAGTTGAAGCACTTTCAGACTTTGGTTGGTACAGATATGTAGGACTTGACGGAAAGGTTATATGCATGAAGGGCTTCGGAGCTTCAGGTCCGGCTAACCAGTTATTCGAGCATTTCGGATTCACTGTAGAGAATGTAGTTAACATTGTTAAGAGCCTTTTCTAAGATGATAGAATAATAAAGAATATTAATATAAAAAATCAGGGATTTCGGTTATTAAATATAACTGGAATCCCTGATTTCTTTATATTATAAAGAGTTGTTAATAAAATAATTTGACATATGTATACAATAGGTATAAAATCAATATGACTTTTTACAATTTAAAGGAGGGGAATTTTGTGAAAGCAATAAAAAGAATTTCAGTGCTTGTGTTGGCACTGGTGATGGTGTTTACATTGTGTATGTCATCACAGACTGCGTATGCAGCCAACAAAGTAACAATAACATTTAAGGACTCAATAGTGTATGAACAGGTGGTAAGTAATTTAAGTAATATGGATATTACTACCGATGATGACAAGATGCAGATTACTATGAATGAAGAAGATATTAAGTCTGTAAAGTCACTTAGAATAAAGGCACCATATGGTAAGTATGAGTTCATAAAAGACATATCAGGGCTTGAGAACTTTACAGGTCTTACAGAGCTGATTATCTGGGATTCATATTACAATGATGGACAAGTACCAGAAGGTACTTTTTCTGATCTGTCACCATTAAAAGGACTTACAGGACTTACAAAACTTGAAATATGTGGAACACATGCTTCAAGTGTAGATGATATTGCCGGACTCACTAATCTGACATCATTAAAAATAGAAAGTCCAAAGCATCTTGATTTATCAGCAATTGGTAATCTGACTAACCTGAAAACATTAAGTCTTGAAGCATGTGGTATAGACAATGAAGGATTTAACTACATAACTGATAAGCTTACAGGGTTGACATCATTAGAACTTGGTTATCTCAATTATGAGGGAAATGATATATCGGATATATCTTCAATTACTAAACTTACAAAGCTTCAGACATTATATTTAGATAATAATAATATTGCAGATATTACACCACTTTCAGAGTTGACAGATTTAGAATTTTTATCTATTCGTTGTAATCTGGTAACAGATATCTCTGCACTTGGAAATCTTACCAAGCTTAGGAACTTATATGCAGCAGGTTGTGGCATAACAGACATAAAAGCATTAGAACCAATAGTTTCTAATCTTCAGGCACTTGATTTAACAGAAAACAGTATTACAGATTTTTCGTTACTTCAGGAAAAATATACTAATAACCAGACGTGGTTAAAAATTAATAATCAGGTATATAATCTTAAAGCCAATTCAGAAGATACAGTTGAGCTGCCTCAGATTGTATTAGATGCAATATATGATAATACATCATTTGTATATACAGAACAGCTTGAAAAGAATTTGAATTTCTCAACTGTAGTGAGATTAGATGGTTGTAAATTTTCAGAAGATGGTAAAAGTGTTATTATTGATAAGAATGTAGCAACAGCTAAAGCAGATATAGGATATCATTGTCATGGTTACAAATATTCGGCAAAAATTGTATATGATGTAACAGATGTTAGTGCGCCTGAAGTGGAAACATACTATTCTACAAAAAAATTAACAAATAAAGATGTTACGGTTACACTTGTTGCTGATGAAGATATTCAGGCTGTTGCTGGATATGATAAAGTAACTGACAGGGAGTATCGTAAGGTATATACAGCCAATGCTAATGAAAGCGTAGATGTCTATGATATAGCAGGAAATAAGACAGTAG
>OKST01000930.1_pt1 | contig 17071 bp, 7 predicted proteins | sample 1606341 | NCBI WGS metagenome assembly OKST01 (sample SAMEA3879563, study PRJEB24766) | human gut metagenome | biome: human-associated habitat; feature: feces | place: USA | collected 1985/1987 | reverse complement strand
TGCGGCGATGGCGTCGTTGTCAGAGAGGTTGTCCCCTTGGAATCCACGCACCATGGCGACACCCAGTTCACTGGCCAGATAGGGGTCTTCGCCCAGACTCTCGGCAATACGTCCCCAGCGGGCGTCGCGAGAGATGTCGAGCATGGGAGCGAAGGTCCATGTAATACCTTGCTCGCGGCCTTCGGTAGCGGCCATGTGGGTGCCTTTCTTCACGAGTTGCGGGTCGAACGAGGCTGCCATGCCCAGCGGAATGGGCAGTACCGTTTTGTAGCCGTGGACAATATCCCGCCCGATGATGAGGGGGATACCCAGCCGTGACTCTTCGACGGCAGTTTTTTGTATTTCGTTGATTAGTTTCGGGTCTATGTTGAGCATCGAGCCCAACTCACCATTGCGCACTTGGGCTTTGATGGAGTCCAAGGATTTATCGAAATGGATTTGGTTCATTTGTCCGATTTTCTCTTCGAGCGTCATTTGGCTCAACAGATCTTCTATAAAACGATCTTCTTCGGTTTTTCCTGTTTGTGTACAGCTTGTAGCGAATAAAGCGGCCATGCAGATGACAAACAATCCTTTTTTCATTGTATAAGAGGAATTAAGTGGGTTATAAAACTATTTTGCAAGTATGATGTTGTGTCGCGTTGCGCAGTTGGAGCAGATAGACGCCCGAAGCGTTGGCGGGCAATTGTATCGTTTCGTCGTTTTCTATCGTTTTGGAGAACAGGGTTTGTCCGCATAACGAGTAGCACGAAACAAGGCAACTCCCGTCTATCCCCTTTATGACGAGTTCTTTTTCGACCGGTCTGGTATATACTTCGATATTTGATTTTATCATTTCGGTATAGCCCGATGAGTTGTCCGATGATACGAGCAGTTGCGGTTTCCGTGTGTCGTCGGCCTCCGACGAATAGAAATAGAGCAGGCCGGTGGCGTCGGTATCGTTCATCTTCAACTGTAATGTGACGAGGGATTGTTGGGCTTCGATTTGCTCTTTTACCCAGTCGGTCACGTTCCATTCCACATAACTGTCGAGCTCATTGCCCAAAACTTTCGTTTCGCCGATGGTGGTGAAATCGGTGGGTTTCGTGTCCCAAGTCATGGTGGTATATTGCTGGGTATTGCCCGCTATGCCTACCGGGTGAGTCTCTTTCCGCACCCAACTCGGGTAGATGCAGTCGTAATAGTAGGCACGCAATACGATGCGGTTGGCTTCGGGGTCGATTTTATCGATTGGGAACGATAGATATGCCTCGCGGGTATGGGTGTCGGAGTTTCCTTTTACCTCCAAATGGTCATCGTCTACATAAGCCGTTGTTTTGTTGGCTTGGTGCACATAGGTGTCGAAAGTAGGCGAGATCGCTTGTTTGCCGATAAAGATTTCGGCTTTCCCAGCAACCTCGCCGCTCTCGGTGGTGCGGTTGCTTATGGCCACGGGCAAGATAGAGGTTTGGGCTGTTACGGTAGGAACCGTTACGATGTACGGGTTTTCCATGATGCTGTCCAACTTTTGTTCCACCCCGTTGACCGAGTAGATGAGATTCCAAGGCGAAACCCCGGTGAAGCGACAAATGAAAGAGGCGTTTTCGCCGCTTTCGACAACGCTGTTTTTTTCAGAAATTTCGACCGAGGCGGGCATGGGTTCAAACAATTTTTCCAGTTCTTCCATGCAAATGGCAGCCATTTTTTGTTGTATGTATTGCTCTTTTCCGCGCAGCGGGTGCCACCCGAATGTAATGTCGTATATCTTCTCGGTGTCGGCGGCATACTTGATACTCGGTTGTCGACCGTCTTCGTCTACCACTTTGCGGGTGAAGCCTATATTATCGTCCCATTTGATGAGCAGCAGTTGCCAGCGTTCGGCCAATTCCCTGATGCTTTGGTTGTACGAGATGCGGGAATCGTGCCAGTGGGTACACAGGATAATCGTGGCGGGTTTGCCGTTCTCGGTTTGGTAATATTTCGAGTTGGGGTTGTTTTTCAAGTTGTAGCAGTCGGCTTTGTATCGCTTGATTACATAGTCATACGCCGTGTTGTATTGTTGAATGTCGGCGTGTGTGTAGTCTTCGTAATTCTCTTTGATGCCGGCTGTGCTGGCTACGTCTTGGTTGTGTACATGCATGATGATGAATGCGTCGGTGCGTTCGAGTTCTTCGTCGGTGTAAAACCTGTCGTAGAACATATCGGAGGCGGTGTGTTTAATGGCGTCGCCCGATACGGCTTTGTTCATGGCCTCGGCGTTGAAGGCGTCGCACACCAGTTCGAACCACCCGTTCTCGGGGACTGCAAACGAGGCCCCGGCAAGCAGGAAGTGGTATTTATATTCCTGTGCGTATGAAAACAGGGCAAAAAGGGATAAAATCCCCGCTAAGACAGTACGTTTCATATTCATTTGTGTTTTTTGTAATAGCGACTAATTTTTTACTTGGATTTTTGCGGTGGCCTGTATCGCTTTCGACGATGAAGCGACGTGGAGCGAGTAACTGTCGTTCTCCAATTTCCAATCGGCGGTTTGCTCGTCATAGAAAGCGAACGACCGAACCGGTATTTCTATTTCCACTACTTGCTCTTCTCCGGCTTGCAGGAAGACTTTTTTAAATCCTTTGAGCTCTTTGACCGGGCGCAGCACACTGGGCTTTTTCTGGCTCATATATACCTGCACGGTTTCGGCTCCGGTTGTGTCGCCTGTATTTTTCAGGGTAAACGAAATCTTTACAGACTCGTCGGCACGGTATGTTTTTTTATCGGTTCGAGCCTTCCCATATTGGAATGTCGTGTATGAGAGCCCGTATCCGAAGGGGAACAGCGGATCTATTTTTTTTGTGTCGTGCCAGCGATAACCCACCAGAATATCATCTTTGTAATATTGCGTGCCATTTACACCCGGGTAGGACTCTGCCCCGAAATAGTGGGCGCTGTTGTCTTCCAGTTTTACCGGAATGGAGAACGGCAATTTCCCCGAAGGATTGGCTTCGCCGCAGATGATATTGGCGGTAGCCGTACCGGCTTGGGAACCCAAATACCACGATTGCATGAGCCCGTCGATTTGCGAGAGCCACGGCATGCTCACGGCATTACCGCTAATCAGTATGACACCGGTATTGGGGTTCACTTGAATAATTTTCTCGATCAACTCGTTTTGCCCGAAAGGCAGGTCCATGCTCCGGCGGTCATCGCCTTCGCAATCTTGTTGAAAGTTTTTGTTGAGACCTCCGAAGAACAGGACTACATCGGCTTCGCGAGCCACTTTCAAGGCCTCTTGCACGAGCGAGTCGGCGTCGAGTCCCGAGGGTAGTTCGTTACTGTAATTGGGTTCGCCCGAAGCATAGCCCAGTGTGAACAGAATATGCTCTTTGCCGTATTTTTCGATCATGCCCTCCAACGGCGAGATTTCTTTTTGTGGTTTCAATTCGGAGGAGCCGCCACCGAGGCTCAACTGTTTGACCGCATTCTCGCCAATGACGGCGATTTTCTGGTAGCGACCTTTCTCAATAGGGAAGAAATGGTTTTCGTTTTTCAGCAGCACAATACCCTCCTCGGCTATTTTGCGGGCAATCTCGGCGTGTTCGGGAGTAAGTTTACACCCGTAGGGACGGTTTCGGTTCATACTGGTGCGGAAGGTTAGGCGCAATACCCGGCGCACTTTCTCGTCCAACAGCGATTCGGGAAGCTCTCCGCTTTCTATCTTTTTCAGGAACGGTTGAGCCAGATAATAATCGTCGTAGGCCGAACTCAATCCCCAAGTCAATCCGTTTGTCCAAGAGCCCATTTCGAGATCGAGCCCGTTGCGCGCCGCCTCATCGGTATCGTGAGCCGAGCCCCAGTCGGTCATCATAACCCCGTCGAAGCCCCAATCCTTTTTTAGAATTTGGTTGATAAGCAGGTCGTTGTGGCTGCAATACTGGCCGCGGAACTTGTTGTATGAACCCATCACTGTCCATACTCCACCTTCCTGTACACCGGCCTTGAATGCCGGCAGATAGATTTCATATAAAGCCCGGTCGCTCACCTCGACATTGATTTTGTCTCGGTCTTTCTCTTGATTGTTCAAAGCAAAGTGTTTCAAGCAGGCGGCGACACCGTTTTGTTGCATACCTTTTACATAGGGGACAACCATGCGGGACGACAGATAGGGGTCTTCGCCCATATATTCAAAGTTGCGTCCGCTCAGCGGCGTGCGGTAGATATTGACCCCCGGCCCGAGTATGACGTCTTTTTCCCGATAGCGGGCTTCTTGGCCTATGGCGTTGCCATATTTGAATGCCAATTCGGGATTGAACGTGGCCGCCAGACAGGTCAGTGCCGGATATGCCGTACAAGAATCGTTGGTCCAGTCGGCATGATCCCAGTTGTCCCATACAAATTCCATGCGTACGCCGTGGGGGCCGTCGCTCATCCACAATTCGGGGATACCCAGCCTCGGGCAGCCGGGTGAACTGAATTTGGATTGGGCATGTATGATGGCGATTTTTTCCTTTAAGGTCATGCGCGACAAGGCATCTTCGACACGAACCTCGATGGGTTGATTGTCGTCCAGATAGGGCGGCGTAGGTTCTTGTGCCATCACTTGCGCTGTCATGGCCAGCAGAACAGCCGAAAGAGTGTTGATTCTTAAAAATGAATGCTTCATAATGATTTTTAGTGAAAAATAGGTTTATCGACACAGACGATATTATTTGAAATATTGTCCTTCTTCCCGCAGCCGTTTGCGCAGGAAATCGACATCTATATTGTGAACATCGTTTTTGGACTGTTTGATAGCCAATGCTGCGGCCAGACCGGCGGCCTCGCCGGTGACCAGCGAAGGGGGCATGACACGCAAACTGCCCAAAGCTTCCTCGTCGGTCGAGATGCAGCGTCCCGCTGTCAGCAAGTTCTTTATGCCTTTGGGGGTAAGTATCCGGTAGGGGATACCGTGCGACTCGCCTCGTCCGTAATGCTTGGCTTCGTAGCCTTTGATGTGTATATCCACGAAGTAGCAATTCCGGCCAATCTCGTCGTCGAAGCTCTTGCGGTCCAACCAATCTTGAATCGTGAACACATAGTCGCCCTCGATGCGCCGGCTTTCGCGTATTCCCAGTAGCGAAGCGGTCTTGACGATAAATGCGTTTCCATACACTTGCGGCTGATAATCTTTGAGCATGCGCAGGTATTCGGCGGCCACCTTTCGCCCTTTCACCATGGCGTCCGATATTTGCCACGGGTCGGTCGAGTTGGTCATGGCGATATGCCCTGCATTGAATTGCACCACACTCGGCCCGATGAGGTTGTTGCAGCTATGTTGGTCTATCAACGGGTATTTGCCCGATTTCAAAGCGTCGTGAATGGGGCTATCCTTGTTTTCCCAATAAAGGTTGGGATTTGTCGTGTAGCCGTATGAATCGACATTGGCCACAGAGAAACAGAGGGTGGAGAGTTGCACTTGGTCGCTGTTGTTGCCCATGAAATAGTTGGCTCCGGCCCATACCGAGAGGTCTCCGTCGCCGGTACAGTCGACGAATACTTTGGCTTTGAACGCCGTCAGCCCGTTTTTATTGGCGACGATAATGGCCTCGATGGTGTCGTCCGATGCCATTTCCACATCGGCCAAGCGGGAGAAAAACAATACCTTCGCACCCGATGAGCAGACCATATCGTCATAGACGGTCATGAGTTGCTCGGGGTTGATAGATACCCAGTCCAGTTTATCGGCCGGTTCGTGGGGTACCCCTTTTTTAGCGGCGCGGAATACCTTCTCGGCCAATCCCCGGTAGATGATTTTTTCTCCGTCGGAGAAGGGGCACCAAGCGGGAATCATTCCGGTAGTACCCATGCCGCCCAGTTGGCCTGTCGCTTCGATGAGCAAGGTTTTGGCTCCTTCACGGGCGGCGGCGGTAGCTGCGGTACAGCCGGCGGGGCCGCCACCTACCACAATCACGTCCCATTGGCTGTCGATTGCGATTTTTTGGTTTTTGATCGAGAGGGTAGGCTGTTTCTCCCCAGCCTGTAAAAACGAGGGTACAGAAGTGGCCGCTAAGAGCATGCCGCTTTTTTTAATGAAATCTCGTCGGTTTATATTCGTGGGTTTCATAGTCATTTTGTGTGTTATCGTGAGTGTTATTTTTTGATGTCGTCGCAAGTAAGAATGTCGGGATAAGAGACAAAGCGAATGAAATCTTCACTGGCCGGATGTCCCGGAACCGGTATGAAATAGTGTTTCTTTTGGTTCCATGCGTTTTTTTCAAACAGCACGAACGACAGTTTGTATTGTGAAATGACAGGATAGAGATACTTCGAAAAGAAATCGGATATCTTTATTCCTTCCAGTCCGGTCGAAGTGACGGCGGCTATTTTTTTATTGTTCGCAGCAAATTGAGTAACGAAAGCGATGCCCTCGTTGAGCTCTTGTATAAATTCGCGCCCGCTGCAACCGTCGCCTTGTAATAGGTGCGAGTTGATGCCGATAATATCCACAAAATCGTTGCCGGGGTAGTATGCCGGCAATATGTCGGCCGGGTCATTGCTGTAAACCGAGTAGGCGTATAATAGGTTGTGCACGCTTTTCTCGTTTTGTAAATAGTTGATGGTCAGTTTCCAAAGATTCTTGAAGTCACTGGCCGAGCATTGAGTGGTGCTCCACCACAGAGCGGTGTCGGAGTCGTGGCCGTGGAATGGCTGGAATATCACCGGAATCGGTTCTCCCGCCTCGTCTTTCAGGTTGCCCAGAAACTGGGCAACCTTGTCCAACGAAGCAAGAAATTTCTTTTGAACCGAATCATTTTCGATAACCTGTTTGACCGCGTTTTGTGTACTGCAATCACTGGCTGTTTTCCCTGTGACGGGGTTGCTCGCATGCCAAGTGAATACCGATATACCGCCCCATTGTTCCACCTTGCGCACATAGTTTGCGAGGGTCGTAAATGGAATCGAGTCGCAGTTGGCCAAATTCCCTTTTTCTATGTCGCCGATGTCCCAGCCGAATACGGCCGGATAATCGCCGCACACCGATTTTACATCGGAGCGCCCTTCGTCCAAGAACCAGTTGTTGCCATAGGCCAAAGCGTCTTGATGCCCGAGCATGATACCTCGTTCTAAGTTCTCTTGCAGTTTGAGGTATAGCTCCACGGTTTCGGCCGAGGCTTTCTTGTCGGATAAGGCAAGAGCGTTCTCGTCTATTTTGTGGCTCGAAGCGCACGAAATAGAGAGTGTCACGGTGAGGACAAATAGAAACTTGGTTGCGTAATTTCCCATTTCCTTTTAGGTTCGGTATGACGACAATATGCGGTTGACAGGAGTTATCAATTCAGATAGATGTCTCCGCCTTCCCAGCCGGCGTTTTGAGTCAGCACGCCACCCGACAAGTCGATTTGAGTTTGCGGGATAGGCAGGAATCCGCCGGTCTCTTTACGGAATGTAATCGATTTTGTCTCGGCGTTGGCTTGGCCACGGCGGTTGTAGGTTACGATACCGGTTTGGTTGATGGTAATCAGGTCCTCGTCGTGCCAGCGCAACAAGTCGTAGTAACGAACGCCTTCAAAGGCCAACTCGAAACGGCGTTCGGCTTTGATGTTTTCGAGGGTGACAGGCACCGATGCCAGTCCTACACGGTTTCTTACCCGGTCGAGATATTGTTGGGCGTTGGGCGCTCCAAGCTCGGCTGCCATCAGCAATACATCGGAGAAACGTATAAGAATCAAGTCTTGGATGTTGTCGCGTTGGTAATCGGTACCGGTCATGCTGTACAATTCGTGGCTGAAATTATATACGTCGGTTTTCGTCTCGTCGGTCCACACGTTTATGGGAATGTATTTCTTTTGCCAATAGCAAGTGAGGTCCTGTTGGTTGCCGCCACCGAAATCGAAATCTGCGACCTCGTCGGTATTTCTTGCATCGAGAACCGAGGCGTCGCGGCGCAGGTCGTTGGGATCCCAGTCTTCATAGATTTTGGGATTGACCGTACCCATACCCCAGCCTTGTCCGAAGGGGAACGTTTTGGTGTAGTTTTGGTTGCGGAAACCCGAGTAGAGGCATATTTGGTTGCTCTTTTGTTGAGGCGAGTTCCAGTCATTGGCCAGAGCCGAGTATTTAATGGAGAACACCGTCTCTTTGCTGCCGTCGCCCACCCATTCGAGGTTGTTGTCGGCCGTGTATTTGTAATCTTTCACATAGGAGTAGGCCCACAGGTTGCGGAAGTCCTCCACTAAGTCGTGGCCACTGTTTTCGATACAGTCGACAATCCAAGTGACTACTTGGTCTTTGGTCACTTGGCCGCCGTCGTTCAAGGGCAGAGCTTCGGTTCTGTAATATCCTGTGTAGAACAGGAATACACGGGCCATCAAGGCTTCGGCCGCCCACTTGGTTACCCGGCCGAGGTCTTTGGCGCGGTCTATGTCTTGGAATTTTACACTGGGCAACAACTCGATGGAGGTTTTCAAGTCCGAGGCGATTTGGGCATAGATCTCGGAAGCCGGCGATTTGGGAATGTTGACCGGTTCGGGGTCGATCATCAAAGGCACTTCGCCAAACATGCGGACAAGGTCGAAGTAGAAATAAGCCCGCAAGAAATGAGCCTCGCCGAGGATTTGGTTTTTCGATTCCTCGCTGTTCCATACCACATCGTCCAAACTGGACAACAGGTAGTTGCTGCGATACACCCCGAAGTACATGGCGCGCCACGGGTTGTTGAATGTGTTGTCGCCGTCTTTCTTGAACTGGTCTATGGCTTTGCAGCTTTTGTCGTCGGTGCCACCGCCGCCCAAGCGGTCGTCCGACATCAGTTCGGAAACGAAGAAGAGGCTTCCGAGCGGCTCGGGACGACCCAGAATGGAATATACACCCGTCAGCAGTTGCGAGACATCGGCTTCGGTTTGCGGGAAGTTGCTCGAGTCTTTTTTGGTTTTGTTGCTCGAGTCGAGAAAATCTTCACAACTGGTGAGCAACATGGCACCGATTATAAAATACAATATCTTTTTCATATCGTTGATTCTTTTTGTAGATTAAACGTGTTTTGAAATTTGAATTAGAATTTGAGGTTGACGCCAAACATATAGGTGCGGGCTCCGGGATAGTAACCGAGGTCGATGCCCGAGGTCCAATCGTCGCCGCCTCCATATCCGATTTCGGGGTCCATGCCCGAGTAGTTGGTGAAGGTGAAGAGATTTTGCACGCTTGCATACAGGCGCAGTTGCGAGATATATTTCGACTTGAACAAGCGGGTGAAATCATATCCCAGCGTGACATTGCTGATGCGGAAGTAGTCGCCGTCTTCGATATACAAATCCGATACATAGCCATAGTTGATGCGCTTCCGTCGATTGCGGGCAACCGGTTGGAAGTACCTTCGCCATGCCAGCGGCCTAAGATTTCGGTCGTATAGTTGTCGAAGGTGGTATTGGTATTGTTGCGGTACGATTTGGCAATTTGGTTGCCGGCTACTCCGTAACCTGTAACTGCGAAGTCAAATCCTTTGTATCCCAACGTGATGGAGAGGCCGTAGGTTACATCGGGGTGCGGGTCGCCGATAAAGGTCTTATCGCCGTCATCGATAACGCCGTTGTTGTTCAAATCCTTGAAAATCACGTCACCGGGTTGAGCGTCGGGCATGATTTTTTGAGTGGCGCCAGTCTCGGGATCGGTCCAGATGTATGCGTCTATCTGCTCTTGATTCTGGAAGATACCGTCGGTCTTGTAACCGTGGAAGAAACCCAATGGTTGTCCCACTTCGGCGCGTGCCAGATAAGTGGTGTTGTGGGTCAATACGTTTGAAGTACCGTTGATGAATCCTTGGTCATTGTCGATGCTGAGTACTTCGTTGCGGTTGTACGACATGTTGCCTTTGATGCTGTAATTGAAATCGCCTACGTTGTCGGTCCAGTCCAAACTGATTTCGACACCGGTATTTCTGATGTCACCGCCGTTGATATAGGGAGCCGCTGTACCCCAAATACCCAATCCTGTGGGTTGAACGAGCCAGCCGAGCGTCAGTTTTTCATACCAGTCGAACGAGAATCCCAATCGGCTCTGGAAGAAGCGGGTATCCAATCCGATATCGGTTTGGCGGGAAGTTTCCCACGTCAGGTCGGGATTGGCAATTCTGTCGGCATATGCGCCGATGGCATATTGCGATTTGTCTTCGCCGAAGTAATAGATAGCGGCATTGGACGCGCCGCCGATGGCGATTGTTTCGAGATAGGCGAGGCGGCTTATGTTGCAGTTACCGTTTTCACCCCAGCTGGCACGGATTTTCAATTGGTCCATGAAATTGACATTCTCTTTGAAGAAGTTCTCTTCGTGGATATTCCAACCGGCCGATACCGAGGGGAAATAGCCCCAGCGGTGTCCACGGGCAAAGTTGGACGAACCGTCGGCGCGCATGGTCACGCTGGCCATGTACTTGCCGGCATAGTCGTAATTGACACGGCCGAAGAACGAGACGAGACCACCGTCGTCCCACGGCGAGCCGGTCACTGTGGTTGTCCCGCTGGCTACGGTTTTCACATTGTTCAGATAGGCAAATTCAAAAGAGTTAAATTCCGAGCCTTTGTTCGAACCTCCCAAGTTCTCGCCGAAGCCCCAGCGCTCGAGCGAGTTACCCACCAAAGCGGTGAACTTGTGGTCGCCCAGTTTGAAATCATACGATACCGTGTTGTCCCAACTCCATTGCAATCCGTTCCACGAACTTTGAGTCACTTTGTCGAGGTCTTCGAAGGTCACTGAGTTGAGGTAATGCACCGGAACATATTTCCGGCTGGTGCCGCCGTTGTAGGCATAGCCGAAGGTCGAGCGCCATTTCAAGTTTTTAATCGGCTCGAATATCAGGTAGAGGCTACCGCGAATCGAGTAGTTTTTGCTGTTCACGCGCGAACGCAAGTAATCCATTTGTGCAATCGGGTTGACCGACTGATAATCGAGGCCTTCGAGGGGTTTGTGATAATCTCCGGTTTCGTCGTCATAGACGGGGAGCAACGGGTTTCCGGCCAAGGAGCTACGCACGTCGTTCCAATAGAGGTTTCCGGTTCCCATACCCAGACCCGTGCTGCTTGTGTGACCGGCGGTCAAGGTTTCACCGAAGGTAAGTATGTTGCGGTCGCCGTTGCGGATAATGTTGTGTTCCGAGTTCAACCGCAGGGTGTAGCGTTCATACATCTGTTTTATCTCAGGCTCTTCCAAACCGATGACCGGCTCTTGCGAGGTGTAAGAGAAACCAAACGAGAAAGTAGAAATATCACCGCCGCTGGTCACATTCACGGCGTGTCCCATTTGAGGGGCGTTCTCGAGAGTCATTTCTTTCAGCCAGTTGGTCCCTTTGAAAGTACCGTTGTCAACACCTTCCAAAATGCTTTCCGGGATACGGTCGGCGAAATATTGGCGGTCATAGCCGGCTTCGTTCAGGATTTCCAGATATTGCTCGGCGTTGAGCGGAGTGGCTGTTTTGGCCAAATTCTGGAAGCCGATGTAGCCGTCGTATTGGATAGAGGCTTTTCCCTTTTTCCCTTGTTTGGTCGTAATCAAGATTACACCGTTGGCGGCGCGGGCTCCGTAGATGGCGGCCGAAGCGGCGTCTTTCAATACATCGACCGACTCGATGTCCGAGGGGGTCAGCATGCCGATGTCGCCGTTGGGTACACCGTCTATAATATAAAGAGGTGCCGAGTTGCCGATTGTTCCGAGACCACGAATCGTCACCTTGAATCCTTCGCCCGGTTTACCGCTTTGCTTGGTAATGTTCACACCGGGAGTCTGGCTTTGCAAGGCTCCGAGGGCATTCACCGTGTTCAGCTTGGCGATGTCGTCACCTTTGACCTGCACGGTAGCGCCTGTGATCAATTTCTTCTGTTGTACACCGTAACCGATAGCTACAAACTCATCGAGCATGTTGACGGCTTCTTGCAGTTCGATGTCTAAAAACGTTTGGTCTTTTACATCTATCGACTGGGTCTCATATCCCAAGTAGGATACTTGCAGGGTCGCGTTGGGCGCTACTTTGATGGAGAAGCGGCCTTCGATGTCGGTAATGGTTCCATTGGTTGTTCCTTTTTCTGCGATGCTGGCTCCGATTAGCGGTTCTCCTGCCGAAGTGACAATACCCGAAATGGTTTTCGACTGGGCAAATACAGAACTGCTGCAAGCCACGAAAAGCAACAAGAAGACAAGGAAACGTTTCGTTTTGTTCCTTGTGTGTCTTTTGGTTAGAATCTCTTTTTCCATGATTAGATTGTGTGTAATAATTATTTTTGTTTTTGTACTGTTATTTTATGCGATTGAAATTCCGGGAAATTTCGTATGTCAAAAATAGTCGCTTATTCTCTTTATGGCTTGCACATATACCTATTACTATTTTCGTATCGGGACGAGCGTTTGTAAAAATGTAGCGAAGAGTTAAAGATTTGTAGCCCGGTTGCTACATTTATTATATTTGAATAAAAAATATTACATTTGTATTTGAAACACGCCGATGTGGTTTTTTTAAGAGGATTTTTATTTAGATGAGGATATATAAAACAATTTTCTTAATATTATTATACTTCACGGTCTTTCCGGTTGCCGCCAATACCGATAGATTCTATGGTTTGCAGGAGGGATTGTCCAATAGTCATGTCAATAGCATTTATCAGGATCGCACGGGGCTTATATGGATTTGTACCGATAATGGATTGAACAGTTTCGACGGGGTGGAATTTAAGACCTATTATCATGTCTTGGACGACACGACCTCGCTCGGGAACAATTCGGTCTTGTCGATTTACGACGATACCAAGGGCAATCTGTGGGTGGGCACGACGGGCGGTTTGCAACGGCTCGACCGGGAAACCGACAGGTTCTCGACGGTGCATTTCTCGTATCCGTATATAACCGATTTCAGTTATGTGAGTTGCATTATCGAAGACAGCCGTGGGAACATTTGGCTGTCGACCAGCCGGGCCGGCGCCATTTGTTTGAAGGGCGACGAGCATAGCCCGGTCTACTATTTGCCTACCAACAGCAATATATGTTCCGATAAAATCAACACGATATACGAAGACCGGTTTGGGAATATATGGATCGGGTCGCAGGACAACGGAATAAGTGTGCTGAATATGGAGACACACACGATTGTGAATTATGCGCACGACCCTGCCGATGTGAACTCATTGTCGAGCAACAAAGTGTTTTCGTTTGTCGAGTTGCCCGATGGCAACATGTTGATAGGCATGATCGATGGCGGAATAGACCTGTTTGACTATTCTTCCAAGAAGTTTATACGCAATTATATCCCTTCGGTCAAGGGCGCTTTTACTTTAAAAGAAGGGAAGGACAATGATGTGTGGATAGGAACCGACGGCGACGGGATATACCGGTTGAACGCCGACCGTGAAGTGGATCGCCACTATACCGCGGACAAACTGTCTGCCGGAGTGGTGCTGACGATTTTTGAGGATAGCCGCGGGCGCATTTGGCTGGGAACCTATTTGCACGGGCTGTTTCTGTATGACGAGCGCTCCGACAGTTTCCAAAGCATACGGTTGCAGACCGGAGGGAGAGAGATAAAAGATATTTACATTATCGAGGAAAATACCGATGGAACCCTTTGGATAGGAACCAACGAAAACGGCTTGTGCCTGTATAACCACGACACGAAAAAACTTGAAAGCTACACCTACGACATGTTGCCCAAAGGCAATCAGATACCCAGCAACTCGGTGCATACGATTCTCTTCGGGAGTGACAGTTTGGTGTGGATTGGTACCAGCAGCGCCGGCATCGCTTGTTTCGACCAGAAAACCGGCCAGTTTCGTGACTACAATGTCGAGAACGGGAAGCTGAAAAACAACAACATTTATGCCGTGGCGCAAGATTCGGCTGGCAACGTTTGGGTGGGCACGAAAGGCGGTTTGCACTATATCGACTTGGCGAGGGACACCACCTTGCTATATACCGAGGCCGACGGCCTGTCCAACGCCTCTATCGCCGGGATAGAAATCGACGATCGTGGAAATCTGTGGATAAGCACGTCACTGGGACTATCGTTTTACGATGTGAAAAGCCACACGTTTTCCAATTTTTACACTTCCGACGGCTTGCAGAACAACGAGTTTAGGCGGGGGGCGCACTTCCGCTCAAAGACGGGCGAGATGTTTTTCGGCGGGATAGTCGGTCTTACGGCGTTTTATCCGTTTGCCCTTCATGCCGAGCATGAATTGATGCACCTCATGTTTACCAACCTCTATTTCTACAACGAGAAAATAAAGGTGGGCGATGATGAGGCCGCTGTGTTGAAACGCAATATCAATGCGACCGAGCGGATAAAGATAGGCTACGACATACGGAGCTTCTCGATCGAGTTTGCTGCCTTGGAATATAATTCGCCCGAGAAGGTCGTCTATCAAGTAAAGATGGACAACTTCGACACCGAGTGGCGCACCTTGCCGACCGGTAGCCGTCTGGCGACCTATACCAATTTGAATCACGGTTCATATACCTTTATGGTGAGGGCTTTCTTGCCGGGAACCAAACCGGTAGAGCGGAGCCTGTCGATTGTCGTGACGCCCCCGTTTTGGCTCACATGGTGGGCAAAGACATTCTATCTCTTGTGTGTCTTGGCCGCATTGTGCCTGTTTGTCTATATGATGGAGCGCCGTATCCGCCGCAAGAAAATAGATATACAAAAGGAGAACGACAACCTCATCATGCAGTCCAAACTTCAATTCTTCACCGATATATCGCACGAAATCCGAACTCCTTTGACCTTGATTCTCTCGCCCATAGAGGCGCTCATTAAAGAGACTCCCGAGGGCCCTTTGCAAAATGTGTATAAAATGATTAACCAGAACGGACAACGCATTTTGCGGCTGATCAACCAAGTGATGGAAATGCGGAAACTCGATCGCGGGCAGGTGCGGCTGTTGACCGTGCCCACCGATGTCGATTCGTTCTTCCGGGCGATAGCTTCGTCGTTCGACAACATCGCCGAGGAGAAGCATATACAGTTCGAGATACATGTGGAGCCGGGCTTGCCCACGGTTTGGATCGACCAAGAAAAATTGGACAAGGTGGTGTTCAATGTCCTTTCCAATGCGTTTAAATACACCTCCGAGGGCGGGAAGGTAACAATTGAGATAGGGAAGGACGGCGGTGACTTGAAAATCCGTATCGCCGACTCTGGCGAGGGTGTCCCGGCCGAGCAGCGGGAATTGATATTCAATCGGTTCTATCAAATACCTACAAAGAATAACCGCAATAAAATGGGCACGGGCATAGGGTTGCACCTCTCCCGCAGCCTTATGGAGATACACCACGGGCGCATTTATGTGGAAGACTCTTCGGCGGGAGGGGCGGTGTTTGTCGTCACATTGCCGTTGGGCAACGATTACTTGAAGAAAGAGGAGATGCAGACCGAGGCCTCGGAAGACAGCTTGGCCACGCTCGTGCAGCCCGCTTTGCAGGATTTTGTGGAGGAGGTGCAGGAAGAACCGTTGCAAGGAGCCGCCTCGATGTTCCGCTACAAACTCTTGGTGGTGGAAGACGACAAAGAGATACGCAAATATTTGAGAGAGATTCTGGGACGTGAATATCAAGTGATCGAGGCCGAAGACGGGTTGCAAGGGCTCGAACTCGTCATCAAGGAATTGCCCGACTGTGTGATTACCGATGTGATGATGCCCGAGATGGACGGTATCGAATTGTGCCGACGGATCAAGCAGACCTTCGAATACTGTCATATTCCGGTTATCCTGCTTACGGCCAAAAATGCCGACGAAAGCCGGATTGAAGGGTACAATTCGGGGGCGGACGGCTATGTCACCAAGCCCTTCAACCTGCAGTTGCTCTACGCTCAGATTGTCAATCAACTCCGAAAATTGGAGATTCGGGGCCTGCATTTCCGCAACCAGCCGATTTTTGAGGTGGAGAAACTGGAGTATACTTCGATGGACGAAAAGTTCATGCGTCAGGCTATGGCGTGCGTCAATGCGCATATCGACGATTGCGAATTTGCACAGGCCGATTTTACCCGTGAAATGAATATGTCGCGTACGATTCTTACCGAAAAACTCAAATCGCTCACCGGGTTGACTCCGGCTGCATTCATCATTGACGTGCGACTGCGTGCTGCCTATCATTTGCTCGAAGAGCAGAAGAAGATGCGTATTGCCGATCTGGCCTATGCTTCCGGATTCAACGACCCGAAATATTTCAGTACGTGCTTCAGAAAGAAATTCGGATTCTCTCCCAAGGAATTTATCGACAGACTGAACGAAAAAGGCGATAAAATCGCTTGATTGTCCGCAGAAGCGGGCCTACAACCGTTTTTCGGTAAAAATTCGACCTGCATGATCCATGTCAGGAGTATTTTCGTACCCGGTAGATTTTGTCCCGGCAGAGTGGATGGAATCGGCTCAATCCATAGGATATGATTATGAAACTCATTTTTGCAATCTCCATTGTCGCTCTTTCGTTCTTCGGCACTGCCTGCCGGAGATCTGTCGGCGAAATGATTCTGGTGCCGATGCCGCAGGAGGCAACCTTTACGGGAGGTTACTTTGAAACGGACAGCGCCCGATTCGTGGAGCGTGCAGGCGATGGGTACGTTGCCTGCCGAATCGATCCTTCGGCTCCGGAGATTCGTCCGGAGGGTTACCGGCTGAAAGTGACTCGCCGGGGCATTGACCTTACGGCCCTGGATTCCGCGGGACTGTTCTACGGCCGGCAGACGCTGTGCCTGTTGGCGACCGCACAGGGGATTCCCTGCGTGGAAATCATCGATAATCCCTGTTTCGGTTATCGGGGTATTCATCTCGATGTTTCGCGGCACTTTTTCCCCGTTGAAACGATATTCCGGCTCCTCGATGAAATGGCACGGTACAAGCTTAACAAATTTCATTTCCACCTGGCGGATAACGGCGGCTGGCGCATCAGGATCGACGCTTATCCGCTGCTGACCCGGCTGGGAGCATTCCGTACGGAGTCCGACTGGCTCGAATGGTGGAGTTACGGCGACAGGCATTATGTACCCGAGGACACCCCGGGGGCCTATGGCGGTTACTATACGAAAGAGGAAATTCGCAGAATCGTTGCCTATGCTGCCGAACGCTTCATCGAGGTGATTCCGGAAATTGAG
>OKST01000929.1_pt1 | contig 17095 bp, 13 predicted proteins | sample 1606341 | NCBI WGS metagenome assembly OKST01 (sample SAMEA3879563, study PRJEB24766) | human gut metagenome | biome: human-associated habitat; feature: feces | place: USA | collected 1985/1987 | reverse complement strand
TTATCGCAAACTATTTTTATCACGAAGCGTAGCGAGTAACAAAGCAAGGCCTACCATAACCCTATGGAACAAAGAGATACGCACTGCTTACGGGAACAGTTTGTTACCGGCTATTTTTTTATATACGTACGGGCGAACTGTGTTCGCCCGCAGGCCGGGATAACAGCATGGTGAATCCACATGTGTTTATACAAGGATTAAAAACGGGCGAACGCAGTTCGCCTCTACAGTGGTTCCCGCATCAACCGCAGGCCCGTTTTAGATGCAAAGCCTGCCCAAATAACACGGGGGCTAAGAGATATCAGCTGTTCACGCAAACAGAAGGCTACCGGCTATTTTTATCTGGCCGTTTTTATCGCTTTCTTTTTTCCTTTTTTAGGTAAATATTTCCTGTTGCAAATGCAAAGGAAAGGAGGAATTTTGCTGTCAATCCACTGCAAAATGTGGTATAATATCAGATATTATACAAGATAAGCGGGGGAATCGCCATATGGTGCAGCCAAAAACCGGAGCGCAAACAGACCTGATAATCGGACGCAATTCCGTTATGGAGGCGCTGCGGGCCGGCCGCGCCATCGATAGCCTTTTGGTTGCGCGTGGAGACCGCAGCGGCTCGATCAGCCGAATTCTTGCCGAATGCCGGGAAAAGGGAATCGTCATCAAAGAGGTCGATGCCAAAAAGCTGGATTTTCTCTGCGGGCAAGGCAATCATCAAGGTGTTGCCGCCTATGCTGCCGCTCATGCCTATGCTTGCGTGGCGGAGCTCTTAGCCCTCGCCAAGGAGCGCGGTGAGCCCCCGTTTTTCATTGTATGCGACGAATTGGAGGATCCGCACAATCTCGGCGCAATCATCCGTACGGCGGAGGCCGCAGGCGCGCATGGCGTTATCATCCCCAAGCGGCGCGCTGCATCCCTAAGTTTCTCCGTTTCCAAGGCTGCCGCGGGTGCACTGGAATATCTGCCTGTCGCCCGGGTTGGCAACCTTGCTACCACTCTTGACGAACTCAAAAAAGAGGGCCTTTGGATCTATGGCGCCGACATGGACGGCGCGCCCTACTGTGAAACCGATTATTCCGGCCCAACCGCGCTCGTGATTGGCTCCGAGGGGCACGGGTTGGGCCGCTTGGTAAAAGAAAAATGTGATTTTATCGTTTCCCTGCCAATGAAGGGGCAAATCAATTCTCTCAATGCTTCTGTCGCCGCCAGAATCTTGATGTATGAAGTGGCGCGGCAGAGAGCCGGCCTTTCCTCCGTCCGGCCTAAAAAATGAGCCGGTTTGATTCGTTTTTCCGCCAAAAAAACGTTATGTTGTTTATTTGGGGTGACAAAAATTGAACGATCGCTATGATTTAGAGCAGTCCTCTCCTTTTTCGCTGGATGATATTTTAATGGAGGCTGAATCCATGCCGGATACGGGCGCACAGCAGCCTTCCCATTTGTGGTCTCTGGAAGAAATCGAAGCCCTCCTTTCTGAACATAAAACGCAGCCGTCTGCCCAGCCAGAGCCGGAGAGATCCCCTCTCCCCGGCATAGAAGGCGACGGCCCTTCCATCGCGCTGGACAAGGCAAAAGATGCAGTGGAAGAGGAGACCTTTGAGCCGCTTCTTCCCCTGTTTGAGGAAACGGGCGATATTTTCGATCCGCTCTCCCCGCCGCCTACCGCGCAGGAGGCGCCTCTCCAGGAGGATGCTCCGCCACCCATAACCGCGCAACCGGAACCTCCGCCCGCAAAAGAACCTCCGATGCTGTCTCCCGCGGAACGCCTTGTTCAGATGGAAGAGGTTTTGAAGCCGATCACCGGCATGCAGGAGCCATTTGACCCTACAGCGGAACGCGGCGGTCTGATTGGCGGTGCGCGTGAAAATTGGGAGATGCCAAAAGTAGGGCAGCCCTTGCTGGGCGCAGATAAATATCGGGAGCGTTTTTTCCGTGAGCCCACAATAAAAATTCCAATTGAACCGCAGCCGGGGCAGGAAAGAGCGCCTCTCATCGATCGGCCCGGGCTTATTCGCAAAAAAAGCGCGCTGAGCGCTACCGCCGATTTGGAACCTCTGCCCACGCTAATTGCCGCCGAAGAGGAAATCGGTGCGGTGCTTGATCAGGGAAAAACGCGGGAGGTAGGCTCGCTGGACATCCTTCCCCCGCAAGCGAGCGCTCCTGAAAAGCAGTTCCCCAAGGATATGGTGGATGGCCAGTTGCTTCTGGAAGGCTTTCAGGAGGAGCGTCCCGCTTCCACACTCGATGAAGAGGAAGCGGAGATGCGCCTGCATGCCATCCGAAAAGAAAAGATCAAGAAATTTAAGCTTGCCGCTGTGGAGGAGCCCGCTTTCCCCGCAGAAAGCCCCGTCGAACCGTCCCCCGCTCCGGACGCCGCAAAAGAGCGGCCGGCAGATGCGCAAAACGGGCCGATTGGAGAATATACCACTCCCTCACAAAAGGCCCCGCTGCGCAGCCTGCTCCGCCGCAGAGCCGCAATAGAAAAACGATGTGCGGCTGGCGCCTGGCTAACTGAGCTATCGCTGATCATATGCGGAATCTTGCCTCAAGCATTCGCCTTCTTCCAGGGAGAAGGGGCCTCTCTCACTTTGTTCAGCGCGGATCAAAAGCTTTATCTAGTGATCCACCTGTGCCTGCTGGCAGGCGTTTGCCTGATGACTCTCCCCGTCATCCGAAGCGGTCTGCGGGCACTATGCCGCCTGAAATGCACTGCGGATTCAGGCGCGGCAATTGCCGCCGTATTCGCTCTGATCCAAAATATTCTTTTCCTCTTCTTTTCTCCAGGCGCCAATGTTGTGGCGCATTTGTTCGGCGCTGCGGCCGGCCTATTATTGGCTGCCTGTATGACAGGCAAAGCGATGTTGGCAAGCAGCATTGCGCGCAATTTTCAATTCTGCACGCAGGAATCTCCACTATATACCGTGCAAAAGGTTCCAAATGAGGAGGATGCTTATGAGATCGGCCGCGGCCTTCTGCTTGGCGATCCGGACGTTCGCTTCTCCTCCCGCACGGCTTTCCCGGCGCGCTTCCGCGCGCTATCCGAGCATCTGGAGCCGGCCGACAGGCTATGTGTGAAACTCGTCCCTGCCGTACTAGCGCTTTCGGTTGCTGTGGGAATTGCCGTTTCCATCCTTCAGAAAAATGTTGTATATGGCTTTTCTGCTATGACCGCGCTATTCTGCATTTCGATGCCCGCAGCCCTCTCATTGGGCGCGGCCCTGCCGCTTTCCCGCGCGAACCGCTCCCTCAATGCCGGCGGCGCCATGGTTTCCGGCTACGCCGCCGCAGAGGATTGCGGCGAGACAAACGCCGTTGTGTTCGACTCGTCGGATATTTTTCAACATGGCGGCTGCAATATCCACGGGTTTAAATCCTTTCATGGCATGCGCATGGACGAAGCGATTTTGGACGCTGCCGCGCTGGTCATTTCAGCGGGTGGTCCACTTGGAGAAGTCTTTGACAGTGTGATCCTCGGCAATCGGAAGATTCTTCCGCCTGTAGAGGATTTATCCTATGAAGATCGCATGGGCCTCTCCGGCTGGATTCATGGCAGGCGTATTCTTGTTGGCAACCGGGAGCTTTTGCAGCATCACAATGTGGAGCTCCCTGCGCGTCAGAGCGAAGCGCGTTATCGGCATGACGGCCGCCAGGTGATGTATCTCGCCGTGGACGGGTTGGTCAGCGCGCTTTTCGTTGTTAGCTATCAGGCAGACCCTAATGTTGCGGAGCATTTGAAAAATTTGGAGCATAAGGGCATTACCATACTCGTGCGCACCTCCGACCCCAATATTACTGATTCTTTTGTGGAGGAAACCTTCGGTCTGCCGCAAAACTGCGTGAAGGTAATCAGTGCGCAAGCGGGCGCTCTCTACCGCAAATACCGCACCACCGTTCTTCAGCGGGCAAATGCGGGTATCGTCCATGATGGGCGCATTCAAAACTTTCTGCGTAGTGTGGCGGCCTGCGCCACGCTGCAAAACGGCGCCAAGCTGCTCACCGTGCTCCATATAGCAGCGGCAGCGCTCGGCGCGGCGCTGGTAGGCGTGCTGTGCTTCACTTCGGATGTCACGATGCTCGGCGTGGTACAGCTGCTTTTGTATCAGCTCTTCTGGGCAATTATCGTGTTGGCTATCGGGGGCAGTGAAAAATTTTAGGATTCCCCTAAAAAATAACCACAATTGATTTTATAAAATTTAAAACGGGTTCTGTAACATGCAAAACATGTTGCAGAACCCCTTCTTAAATTAACAATTGCTTTTTGTGGCCTAGCTGTTTTTGCACCTGAGACCACACATTTCAGCCTCCGCCCCAAGGGAGACACTTCGTAAAGAAGTTGTTTCCCTTCGATTTTGTAAACAATCTAATAAATACGTTTTTCAATATTGCTTTTTCATCAAATTTGTAGTATACTAAATATAATAGCAATGACGAGAAAGAGTAAGCAACGAAAACTTTTCAGAGAATCCCATCATCTTCGGATGTGCTGTGAATGGGTGAAGTGGATTTTGCTGAACATGGTCTCCGAGCTGCGTACCGAGCCCTTGGGTTAGGCTACGCCGGGATCGCCCGTAATAGCGATAAAGTTTCGATAGATCATTTCCTATCCGAACTTGATAAGGCTTGTTATCGTGAGAAACAAGTGAATTAGGGTGGTAACACGTGAGTTTTTCGCTCTCGTCCCTTGTACTATGTATGGGGGTGAGAGCGTTTTTTATTTGCAGATTTATCTGCATAACAACTAAGTGTTACAACTATAAGAAATGAGGTACGAACTATGGAAAACATCATTGTAGGAGGAGCATGGCCATATGCAAATGGTTCGCTCCACATAGGGCACATAGCAGCTCTTCTTCCGGGAGATGTTCTAGCCCGTTATTTCAGGGCCAAGGGCAACTGCGTGTTTTATGTATCCGGTAGCGATTGCCATGGTACACCGATTACCATCAGAGCAAAGCAAGAAAATTCAACGCCGGAAGTAATTAGCGAGCATTATCACAAGGAATTCTGCGACGTATTCAAGAAACTCGGTTTTTCGTATGATCTATATACCAAGACGTCAGATCCGAGACATAAAGAATTTGTTTCAAAATTTCACAAGAGGCTATATAACAGTGATTATATAGAAGAACGAACAGTCAAACAGGCTTTCTGTCCTGCATGTAAAAAGGTACTCACAGATAGACTGATTGTCGGGATTTGTCCTGCGTGCGGTTCTGTTACTCGCGGGGACCAGTGTGATACCTGCGGAGAAGTTCTAGACGCGGATACTGTTATTAATGCAAAATGTGCGGATTGTGGTGCGCCACTATCTTTCGGAGAAACAACACAATTATTTTTACAAATATCAAAACTAAAAAATGAGCTCTGTGAGTTTCTCGATGCCCATCCGTATTGGCGCAAAAACGCTATTGCATTTACAAAAAGATATATTGCTGAAGGACTCCGAGATCGTGCGATAACACGTGATCTTGATTGGGGTATTGATGTTCCCAAGCGCGGATACGAGGATAAGAAAATCTATATATGGGCAGAGAATGTTCTAGGTTATTTGTCAGCCACATTTGTTCTTTGTGAAGAAAGAGGAATTGATTTCAAAGAAGCGTATGGAACAGAAAGCCGTCACTACTATGTACACGGCAAAGACAATATACCTTTTCATACGATCATTTTGCCTTCACTTTTGTTAGCTCACGGAGACGGACTGCATTTGCCGGATAACATTATCTCAAGCGAATATATGACACTTGAGGGAAGAAAAATCTCCACCAGTCAAAACTGGGCTGTCTGGGCTAAGGATCTTGCAGAGGAATACAATCCGGATGCAATAAGGTATTTCTTTATTGCCAATGGACCTGAAAAACGAGACACTGATTTCTCTTGGAGAGAATTCAAAAAGCAAAACAACTCAGAGCTGGTTGGCGCTTGGGGAAACTTGGTCAACCGTACACTTGCCTTTGCTGTTAAGTTTCTTGATTGTCAAGTTACGCCTGCAATTATTGATGCTAATATTAAAAAGCGAATACGGCTGTTGTACAAATCCGTTGGAACAAAAATAGAAAAAGGTACCTTTCGTGAGGCTCTTGAAGAAATATTTGAAGTTGTTCGATTTGGTAACGCCTATTATGATGCCAAACAGCCGTGGAAAACAAGGGCCAGCAATCTCAAAGAATGCAGAAACACGATCAGTCATTGTGCGTATTTAATTGCCAATATCGCCATTCTGCTGCATCCCTTTTTACCTTTCTCTTCATCAAAGGTATCGGAATGGCTCGGCGTCGAACTTAAATGGGAAGAACAAGATATCGGTGTAAAAATTATCCCTAGGGACATCTCTATACTTTTTTCTAAAATAGATTGATATCCACAAGTATAACGAGCATCAGATTATGATCACACAAACCGAAAAAAGAATCTGATAAAAAGCCGTTGGGGCGCCTTCCTTACAGATGGCGCCCCAACGGCTTTTTTTCGTTAAGTAACACGCTTATAAAATAGCCACAGATCCTGAAAGCTCCCATCCTTCATCCGGTACCCTTCCGGCGTAACGCCGAGCCTGGTAAAGCCAAGCTTTTCATAAAGATGAATCGCCGCTCTGTTCGTGCAGACTACGGCGTTAAACTGTAGCCCGCGAAAACCAAACCGGGCGCACATCTTCAGCGAATGCCTCACCAGCCTTTCCCCTACACCGTAGCCCCGGCAGCCAGGGCGCACACCGTAGGAGGCGTTCGCTATGTGGGCACATCGGCCCACGTTGTTGGGGTGCAGAATATAAAGCCCTTGCAGCGCCCCGGTTTCATCCACAGCCACGCCTGAAAACGTCTGCTGCTGAAAAAAGGCGCGCGCCCGGTTAAGCGCCATCCGCTCCTCCTGCGGGAAGCTGTCGCCTTGCTCCACAATCGCATTCCAAATCTCGGCCATCCCAGGTAGATCCGCCTCACAATATTCTCTGATTTCAAGTTCCATTTATCATCGCTTCCCGTTCTTAAATCGTTTTTCCGGAGCCGACATGACCTTTTTCTACAAACCGCTCCTCATATTTTTGCAGCGCCAGTTCCAACGCATCCTGTGCATCCAGCCCCAGGCAGCTGCACAGACACAGGATAGAAAACAGGCAGTCGCCCATCTCCTGCGTAATCTCCTTATGGTTGGTAAATGGCTCCGTCTCATAGCCGGTTGCCTTCAGTATTTCCTTTCCCAATTCACCAATTTCCGAAACGAGATCGATAAACCTCCCCTGCGCGGAAAGCGAAAGGCCATGTTCCCGCGCAAAATCTGCTGCCTGCTGCTGCGCATCCCTCATCTGATCTCTCCCCTTTATATTATTGTTGATTGAATATTCAACAAATCGCTTGAAAAGTTTTCCTTTTATGCTATACTTTTATATCATATCAGAATTCCGATATGATTCAAAACAAGAATTTACGAAGAAAGGGGAGGGATTTGCATGTTACAGCAAATTTCAGCGGCACTGCTCACCATCATACAACTGCTTCTGGCACTGTTCGGGTTTCCCGCAAAGGGAACTCCACAGCCGCAGACAGACACGCCCTGTGTATTCGTCCACGGTCTGGGCGGCTGGGGTAATTACGACACGGTCAATGAGGTTGCCCCATACTGGGGCATGACGACCGGCAGCTTACTAGCCTACCTGGAATCGGAAGGCTATGACTGCTATGCGGCTTCCGTTGGGCCGATTTCCAGCGCATGGGACCGTGCCTGTGAGCTTTATGCACAGCTGACGGGAACAACGGTGGATTACGGCGCAGCGCACTCTGCTGCTCATAATCACGACCGCTATGGCAAAACATATGCACAGCCTCTTTTCTCCGGCTGGGGGCCGGAGAAAAGAATTCACCTCTTTGGCCACAGCTTTGGCGGAGCTACGGTGCGGCTTTTCACACAGATCGCATGTGAAGGCATTCAGGAGGAAATCGATGCCTCCCCAACGGATGTTTCTCCCTTCTTCCGTGGAGGAATGGACAGCTGGATTTACAGCGTGACCACGCTGGCCGCGCCTCATAACGGCACCACCATGGATGGCGCCATGCGGGAGGATGACGCGACCGGCGCCATCTACCTGCCGCTTACAACGCTGGCGGGAGCAATCGGCAACCTGCCCGTTGTCAACGGGATGTATGACTTTCAGCTGAGCCAGTTTGGGCTCACCACCTTGCCCGGCTCCTATGCCTTCAACGTCGCCCGGCTGTCCGAAATGCTGAATTTCACCTCCAGCCGCGATCATGCCGGCTACGACCTCTCGCTGCGCGGCGCATATGACCTCAATTGCCAGATCAAAGTGCAGCCAGGCATCTATTATTTCTCCTATGCCGCCTGCGCAACGCAAGCGGACGGCAAAGGCAACTGGGTGCCCATTTCCTCGATGGAGACGATATTCAAGGCCCCATCTTTCCTGATCGGCCGGAAGGCGGAGCCCTATACCACCTCATTCGGCTTGGAGATCAACGCCGAATGGCGGCAAAACGACGGGCTTGTCAACACCATCTCCGCTCTGCGCCCACTTTCGGAGCCCGGCATGAATTACGATAGCGGCAGTATCCAGCCCGGCATATGGAACGTGATGCCCGTTGTGGAAGGCCGCGACCACATGGCCTTTATGGGCGGCCTGCTCAGCGGGGACGCCGACTGGCTGCGTAATTTCTATCTTGACCATATGAAAATTCTGGATTTCATTGCGGCATAAAGCCCGTCGCATGGAGAAAGAAACGCCTCCTGCCCGCAGATTGGTGCACCGCTCCAGATTGTGCGGACAGGAGGCGTTTTCTTCTTTATTAGCTTGCAGATCAGTCTCCGTTAACTTGCAACGCCTGAGCGATATCCAGCCCTTCCGGCTCGCCGCCGAGCGCAGCCTTCATGGCATGCTCCTTTTGTTTGTCAATGTTATAGACTAGCAGCAGGGCGACCGCCATGATCACGGCTCCCAGCAGCATCAAAAGGATCGCCATGTTTTTCATCCGCTCCCCCACACCCGGGAGCTGGTTTGCGCCCAGCTTCGCCTCATATCCGACCCATGTCATAGAAAGAATGATCAAAGAGGCTCCCACCCCCTGCGCAAGCTTCCGAAACAGGGAGTAAAATGCGTAAACAGACCCTTCTTCCCGGTAGCCGGTTTGGAGCTGCTGGTAATCGGTGCAATCCGCTACCATGGCCCAACAAACCAGTTGGAAGAGCGCCCCGCCGAATTGGAGCACAATCAGACATACCATATATCGCGGGTCCGAGCATCCCATTGCGGGGCATTGGGATAAACAAAAACACGGAGCCGAAAACGATACTAATGAGCAGCGGAACCGACACCGCCAGCTTTTTGCCAAACCTGCGGACGATTTTTCCGACGAAGGGGATCATCACCACAGAGGAAATGGATCCGATCAGGTTGGCGACGGTGAGCAGCTGCGTGTTTTGAAAATAAATCTGATAGACCCATTTTGTGGTCTGCACATTCGAGGTATAAAAAACGAGCAGGGCAAAGGATGCAATGCACAGAGCAAGCAACGGGCGGTTTTTCAAAATCCGTTTGAGCGTCCTGAAATAATGGTAGGTCACCGCAGGTTGCTCTACCTGGAAGCGCTCGGTCGTCATTTTCAGGCAAAAATGATATGCAACAAATGCAACTGCCCCCATGATAAGCCCGATCCAGACAAAGCGCTCCCCGATGAGAGTATTGTTCTCATATACAAAAAATGGAAGCAGCAGCGTCACCAGACCCCCGGCGCCAGCGCCGATGCTTCGGTAGGTGGAAAGCTGCGTGCGTTCGTTAGGGTCTGCGGAGATCGCGGAATTCAGCGTGCCATACGGCACATTGACCAGTGTATAGAAAATATCCCACGCGAGGTAGGTAACCACGCATACAATCACACGCATGGCATACGATGCGTGCGGGATCGGCAGGAATGCCAGCGCGCCGGAGACGATCAGCCCAAAGGAGCCGATGCGAATCCACGGTTTATACTTGCTTTTTGCGCTGATGCGCCTGCTGTCCATAATCCCGCCCATAATCGGGTCGTTGACCGCATCCCAAACGCGTGCAAGCAGCATCAGCAGGAGCACAAAAACCGGCGCGAGCTTGAGCACATTCATATAAAAATCGGATATATAGGAGCTCATAATCGCATAAACCATGCCCTGGCCGAGCGCGCCCACCGCATAAGCCATCCATTCTTTTTTGGGTACATATCGTTCCATCAGGTCGCTTCTCCTCTCTTATTCCGGAATATAACGGGGGACTTCGAGCACTGCATCATTGTCAGAGAAACCTGCATCGTGTAAAACCCCTTCCAGCACATAGTTAAAATCCACATCCGGTTTCAGCCTGTGCAGCAACGGGGAAATCCTGCCATAAAGCGCCATAAAGGAATCATGCTCCGGCGTGCCGGGCGCATAAGGTTCATCACCGCCATAGAGGTTTCGGATCACCGCGATGAGGAAATCGCACAGCCTTACAGAATCCATTTCTTTTGCAATTTTGGATTTACAGCCCAGCATCCGGCCCGCCTTCTCAAAGGTCAGCCGGCTGAGAAACTTCCCCAATGCATGGAGCGGTACGCGCAGTTTTTCGGCTGTTTCTCGCGGTAGACTGAAGCTTGGGGAGATTTCACAGAACCGATCGTAATCGTTTGCGAGCGAATCAAAAATATCGCGCAGCATAAATTCAAAATGGTCGCGGCTATATGTGAGATAGGCCTTTCCACCCATATCGAAGGCCGGATTCTCGATGTGCTGCGTCTCGATTTTCATCAATTGCCCGTCCAGCGTCATTTTGCGGATGGGGCTCGGGTAACCGATCAGGCTCGCCGTGTTAATTTCAAATAGGAGGTTCCCCCGCGGGCTTTCATAGAAGCTGATATTCTGCATATGCGTATGCCCCGTGAACAGGAAACGCACGCCGAAATCCGCAAGCAGCTGCGCAACGGTTTCCCCATTTGCGAGCATTTCTCCGGGGGAAAAGACCGGATAGATCGGGCTTGGCGGCAGCAAGGGATGATGCCCCATTGCGAGCAGCACGTCTCCGCTCTCTCGGCCGACGCGCAGCTGCTCTTGCAGCCATATCATCTGCGCCTTGCTATAGCCATAAAAGTTGTTTTCAAAGCCGTTTCCATCATCGTTGAGCACAAAGAGCCGATAGCCCTCTGCAATGCGCGATACATAGGAAAAGCTCGCCTCATGGACGGATAGCGCATCCCTCGGCCCAAAATCCCAGTAAAGCTCCAGCAGCTCAGGCTTTGACAGGCCGTCGGTGATATATTCGCCTCTTTCTGCGGAATAGCCCTTTGGCTCCGGGTGGATATCGTGTGTTGCGGTGAGCACAAAAACCCGTTTTCCGCCTGCCGCTAAGCGGTCGAGCTTCTTTTTCAGCTCCAGATGCCCTGCCTTTTCCCCATCACAAACAAGATCTCCGCTAATCAGGACGATTTCCGTCTCCCGGTCTGCGATCAGCTTTTCAAATGCGCAGTCGATGATCGCCTCGCTCTCCGCCACGCATTTCTGATCGTATTTTGCTCTGCGCTCCCACTCCGGGCCGCATGCGCCGAGCGATTGTGCGGCGTAGAAATGCAAATCCGTAATTTGATAAAACGTTAGAATCCTTTTCACACCCTTTCCATGTCATATCCGCCAGACGAACCGTGAATGGAGGGCATCACCCCCTGGCGCCGACGGTGAGTTTGTTCTATAATACCATAAATTTTATGAAAAACAAATCATATTTATTAAATTAATCAAATTTTAAAACTCGAGCCATCGCCTGATAAAAAAGGCGATGGCTCGAGTTTGTTTTACGTCCATCCGTGATGCAAAACGGATTATTTTTCATATTCCCCATCCCTAAAACAGCCCTGATCCTCTTCTTCCGGCTGTTCTATCCGGCCTGCACGGCGCTGCTTCAGCTCCCGCAGCATCGTCTCCCTTTTTTCACCTACCAAATCATAGGTAAAAAACGGAATCGCACTTAAAAGGTAAACAACCGCAGGAATCAGCGTATAGATCGTAAAAATCCGTCTCTGCACCACCTCTGTCTGCTGCACACGAGCATTGCCCTCCTGCGTTACATAGCCGATGGCTGAAAGCAAACATGCGCTGATGGATTGGATGACGGTGTTACCAATTTTTTGCGTTGTAATTTTCATCGAAAAGCCAACTCCCTCGTTGCGCTTTCCCGTGCGCCATTCCGAGTAATCCGTCGCCTCGGCCATCATCTCGTTGAGGATAATATTACAAGGCGAACTAATCAGGCCAAAGAGGAATTGGCCAACCATGATCGCGGGCACAACCACAATCGGGCGAGTATAATATTTGATGCCAATCAAATAAATAAACAACCAAATCGCCCCGAAGCCGCACTGGCACAAGAGCATGAACTGCCGGTTGTTGAACCTTTTTTTGATAACCGGCAGGAGCGCATAGGAAAACAGCCACGTAATCGCAGCAGGAATCTGCGAGAGAACGGATAGGCTCGCAGACCCCAGCACATCGATGAAATAATAATTCATGAAGGCATATCCAATCCCGCTCAGCGAAAGGATCAAGCCGGATAGCACAATTGACCGCAGAGCAGAGTTATGGAGCAACTCCGCCGCACTTTCGCGGAGGCCAGGGCGGTTTGAGGATTGCTCGACACGTTCCTTCACAAAGAATCCTGCCAAAGAAAACAGGCCGATTCCCACAACGCCGCCGATCATCCCAAACAGAAAAAATACATTCGACATGCTGAGCCTGGAGCCAGGCGACGCCGCATAATCCATCAGAAACGGAACCAGGAGATAGGGAAATGCGGAGCAGACGTTGATCGCTACGTTCATGGAGGTCATCACGCGCCGCCTGTCCCCCGGATGCGGCGAGATCGCCGCAGACAGCCCCCAATAGGATACATCCGTAATCGTGTAGCACAGTTCCCATAAGAAATAGGATACAAACATAAAAATCACTTTTAACGGCGCCGTCGGAGAGGCCTCGCGGAGCAATAGCGGCCCGGAAAACAGCAGCACCGTACATGCTGCCAGAGGCAGAGAAAGCGTGCGGAGATAGGGCACCATCTTCCCCCATTTTGTCCGCGTACGGTCGATTAGAAAGCCCGCCAGCGGATTGTTGACAATATCCCAAATCCCCTCTAAAAGCAGCATGATGCTCACGATTTGGGGATGGATGCCAAAAACGTTGATGTAGTAATACATCAGATACCCGGTCACCAGCGCATAGCAAAAGTTCTGCCCACCACCCGCGAGGCTATAGGCGGCAATCTCCCCTTTGCCCACAAGCCGCTTCTCCTCATGCAGTTCCTGCTTCATAAAAAATGCATCTCCCTCCCTGCTTTTGCATTTATCATAGCAGATAGAAAGATACATGTCAAATATAATTTAATGGTCAACTAATATTATTTTAAATCAAACAGCTTGACAAACACTGCCCGCATTTTTTCGAGCTTTTCCGGAACGAGGCTGAAGTAGATACGTTTTTGATTCTCCCGATCCGTTGTCATGGCGGCCAGGCCATTTTGCAGAAGGATATCCGTGTGGTGCATGATCGTCGCGGGGGTCAGCCCAAGCGCCTGCGCCAGCTCCCGATTATAACAAGGGCGTTGTTTGAGCAGCAGCAGAATTTCCATGCGGGTAGGGTCGCTCATCGCCTTGCATGCGCCCGTTAAAAATAGCTTTTCATCATTCCTTATTTCCTCTGGACGCTCATCAACGTTAAACATGCCATAATAATATGCGTCGTCAATGAAAAAGGAGGTTGTGTAAAGGCTCAGCTGTGGATAGATGTGCCGAATCTTCGCCCCACGCTCTACAATGCCCTTTGAAAAAAACTCCTCTGCTGAGCTCCAGCTCGAGGCGATAAAGGCTTGCGCCTCTTCCCGCACCAGCGACCACGCATCCTCCATGACAGGCACGTTTTCCCGGATCAGGCGGGCGAGCGCGGTCAGATACAGCGACGGCCGCTCCGCCACAGCGCGCAGCTCGTCCCCACTCATCCCCGCCTCTATATAAGCGTTGAAATCGCTACTCTCGCATTGGCTGATGCGCTCCAAGTAGCCTCCGCTGTTGTAAATAAAAAGATAGCTTTCCTCAAGCAGCCTTCTCAACGCCTCCTCTGAGCGTTCCTCCGCATCAAACGGCAGGTTTTTATCCATTAAAAACGGCAGTATCATAATCAGATAATCGTTTACACACATATCACGGAAAAAGAAGTTAAAATATTCATCATGCACGGCCTTCTCCCGGAATGCCGCCACATATTTCCGATGCAGGCCCTCATGCTCCCGATAGAAGGCGAGCTCATCCCCAGCCTCGCTATCAATTGCCCCCAGCAGGCGAATCATGATCTCCAGGTTTTCTGAAAGATAGAGCAGAGCAAGCGTTTCGCAGATCGGCTCTGGCCTTTGGTGGATAATCGGATTCATAGCGGCACATCCTTTCGACAGTCTCGTTTCATTATAAATGAAATTTCCCAGATGAGCAAGCATGGCCGGCCGGAAAGAAGGGATAACAATAAATAAGGTTTTTATTTTACCGCAAGATGGTATATACTATTCTTAAGCTTCAGAAAGAGGTGGCTCCATGGGTGAAAAAAACAACAAAAAGGTAAAACGCGCGCACATCCCCTACACCAACCGGGAGCTGAGCTGGCTCGCCTTTAATGAGCGTGTGCTGGAGGAAGCGTATGAAAAGGAGAATCCGCTGCTTGAACGCCTGAAATTCCTTTCCATTACCGCTTCTAACCTCGACGAATTTTTCATGGTGCGTGTTGCAGGCCTGCGCGAGCAGGCGCGCATGGGCGTGAAAAAGCCGTATCCCATTGGTCAATCCCCGGCCGCGCAACTGCGTCAAATCAGCGAGCAGGCGCACTTCCTTTGCCAAAAGCAATATAATTGCCTACGCCATTCGCTGCTCCCCATGCTACGCAAGCAGGATATCCTGCTCGTGCATTTCAACGAGCTGGATGCAAAACAAAAAAAACAGATCGCGCGGTATTTCGAACACACGATTTTCCCGGTTCTCACTCCGCTTGCCGTCGATCAGAGTCGCCCTTTTCCGCTGCTTGCAAACCGCTCGTTGAATCTGGCGGTGCGGCTAAAAAAGGGGAAAGAAACGCATTTTGCCGTCGTCCAGGTTCCATCGATCCTTCCTCGATTCATTGCGGTTCCAAACGAAAAAAAGCAATCTTTCATCCTTCTGGAGGAGGTTATCATCGCCTACCTTCCGAAACTCCTCGAAACGCATGAGGTCAAGGCCGTATCCTTGTTCCGCATTACGCGCAATGCCGATCTGAGCATCGATGAGGAGGCAGAGGACCTGCTGCAAGAAATTCAGAAATCCATCAAAAAGCGCAAACGCGGCCGCCCGGTGCGGCTGGAAATCCATACCAAATGCGATGAAGAAACGCGCCGCTTTTTAATTGGTGCGCTCGATGTGCGGGAGGCGGATGTCTACCCCTGCGCGGGGCCGCTCGATCTAACGGCATGGTCAAAGCTTGCATCCATGGTCAAAGGCCATGCCGCCTTGCGCCTTGCGCCGGTTATGCCCGCTTTTCCCGCTGATTTCTTCGGCTGTGAAGAGGATCTCTTTGCCGCGATCCGTGCGCGCGATCGATTCGTTCACCATCCCTATGAAAGCTTCGGCTGTGTGATCAAATTTTTGGCCGATGCTGCCGAGGACCCTAACGTGTTGGCGATCAAGCAAACGCTTTACCGCGTAAGCGGCAACTCACCCATTGTGCGGGCATTGATGCGCGCGGCGGAAAACGGCAAGCAAGTTACCGTTTTGGTCGAGCTTAAGGCTCGCTTTGACGAAGAGAACAATATCAACTGGGCCAAAAAGCTGGAGCAGGCGGGCTGCCACGTCATCTACGGCCTTGCAGGCCTTAAAACGCACTGCAAAATCCTGCTCATTGTCCGCCAAGATAAAGACGGGATCCGCCGATACCTCCACCTAGGCACTGGTAACTATAATGACAGCACCGCAAAGCTCTATACGGATATGGGGCTATTTACCTGCCGTGAGGAATATGGAGCTGATGCCTCCCTGCTCTTTAACCTGCTGACCGGTTACTCCCGTCCGCCGCAATACCAAAAATTCATCACCGCGCCGGACGACCTGCGCCCCTTTTTCTATGAACGTATCGAAAAAGAAACGCAGAATGCACTTGATGGCAAGCCCTCCGGCATCCTAATTAAGGTGAATTCCTTGCTCGATTATGAGATCATTGAGAGGCTGTACAAAGCATCCCAGGCAGGCGTGGAAATCCACCTGATTGTGCGTGGCATCTGCTCCTTGGTGCCAGGTGTGGAAGGCGTCAGCGAGCATATATCCGTGCGCTCCATTGTCGGCCGGTTTCTCGAGCATAGCCGCATCTTCCGCTTTGAAAACGGCGGCGATCCGCTGCTCTATCTCGGCAGCGCGGATCTGATGCCCCGCAACCTTGACCGCCGCGTGGAGCTTCTGTTTCCCGTGGAGGAGGCAAAAATCCGGATGCGCCTCGAAGCAGTGCTTGCGATGCAGCTAGAGGATACTGTCAATTCCCGCATCCAAGGGCCGGATGCACTCTACCGGATGGCGCCACGCCGTGGGAAGCATCCGATAGACTCTCAGGCAGCTTTTTTAAAGCTTTCCCAGGAGCGGGAACAAGCCTATCTGGCGGAACAATCGGAAAACACGCGCTTTCTCCCTTGCTTGAAGGCGGACGGGGAAAGCGCCCCATCAAAGCAGTAGAAAGGAAGCGGAACTGATGAAACGAATTGGCATGCTCACGAGCGGCGGCGACTGCCAGGGCCTCAACCCTGCCCTGCGCGGCCTTGCAAAAGCACTCTACCATGAATTTGACGGCGACGTGGAGATTTACGGCTTCGCCGACGGCTACCGCGGCTTAATTGAAGACGATCACAAGGTGATGGAGCCGGAGGATTTTTCCGGCATCCTTACCCGTGGCGGCACCATCCTCGGCACCTCCCGCCAGCCGTTCAAATTGATGCGCAAAAAGGCGGATGACAGCAGCGTAGACAAAATCGAGGCCATGAAGAAAAACTACAAAAAGCTCAGGCTCGACGCCCTTGTCATTCTCGGCGGCAACGGCACGCACAAAACGGCGA
>OKST01000924.1_pt1 | contig 17164 bp, 17 predicted proteins | sample 1606341 | NCBI WGS metagenome assembly OKST01 (sample SAMEA3879563, study PRJEB24766) | human gut metagenome | biome: human-associated habitat; feature: feces | place: USA | collected 1985/1987 | reverse complement strand
GTTCGCCTGAGACGGCTCACGTCTACGGGGTCGGGCTGCGCGGTCGCTGCGCTCCCTTGCGCTCCGCGCCGCGGGCACCGTTCGCCGACCGCGGCTCACGGCACTCCGCGCCGCTGCGCGGGGCGAATCTGCGCCCCTTGCCTGAAAGGAACTCGCATGGCCATCTTCCATCTGAACTACCGCGGCTGCTCGCCCGCCACCGGGGCTGGCGCGGTCAGGAAGGCCGCGTACCAGTCGGGCCAGGCGCTTGTGGAAGAGCGGTCGGGGCAGCTCTGCGACTATGCCAGGAAGGAACGCGTCGTCGAGGAGGGTCTGTCTCTGCCCGGTGGCGTGCCGCCCATCGGCCGCGGCGAACTCTGGAACGGGGCCGAGCGGGCATGGGCCGAGGGCGGCGGCGGCAACGAGCTCGTCGCGCTGCGCTATGAGTTTGCGTTGCCGATCGAGCTCGATGCCGACGGCCGCCGCGCCTGCGTGCGCGACTTCTGCGGGATGTTCCCCGCGAAGGCGTGCGACTGGGCGATACATGATGACGGCAGCGGCGGGAACCCCCACGCTCACGTCCTCGTCTCCGCGCTCGACCTTAGCGCTCAGGGCTTCATCCAGAGGACCAAGGCCGAGAAGGGGCAGTGCTGGTATCTGTGCCAGGATGCACATGGGCAGCAGGCACCCATCCGCGCAACCGATTGGAAGGCAGCCAAGGCAGATGGCTGGGAGAAGATATATAACTTCAAGGATGGCCGCCGCCTGACCATGAAGCAGGCGAAGGCCGAGGGCCTGGGTACGAAGGACCGCACGAGTAAGAGACCAGTGCAGATGCACCGTATCTCGGGTCAGGCCGCGCGCGACGTCGGTAGCGCCGAACTCACGGCCGTCCGCGCGGCCTGGGCAGAGATCGCCAACAGGCACCTCGCGGCACACGCCGCCGCAACGGGAACCACGACGCAGGTTATCGACCATCGCAGCAATAAAGATAGAGGGCTGGATGAGCAGCCGACCGTGCATGAGGGCGGCACCAGGCTAATCGGGCACGCCGATCGCGTCAAGCTGAATAAAGAGATACGCGACCGCAACGCCCGCCTGCGGGTCCTTCGCGCAGAGCTGCAGCAGGAGGGCGCCGCCCTCGAGCAGCTGCAACGGGAAGTCGCGGAGCTCGAGCGTCAGCGCGGCCGCATCGAGAAGGCCAAGCGCGGTCGCGCCCAGGGCAGGCACAGGGGCGCGCTGGCCAAGCGCCGCCGCGTGGCCATGGCCACCGCCGCCGCGGCCGCCGATGTCAAGCGCCGCATGGCCATGGCCGCCGCGGACCAGGTCGATACCCGCGCCGAGATGATCGCCCAGCTCGACGAGCAGATCGCCGACCTCGACCAAGAGATGCGCCACCTGCAGCGCGGCGGCACGGCGCTCATGATGCCCAGCAACCTGATCAAGGCGGCCGAGCTCGCCGCGGACCGCAGGAGGCTCGCCGACGAGCGGGCGCGTCTCGCGGGCGAGGACACCTCGCCGCGCAAGCCCGAACCGCCGCGGCCCGGGCAGAACCGCCCCCGCGGCCACAAGCCCAAGCACTAGCCGCCGGACGGTAGCTTCAGCTACCTTGGCGGCGGCTTTGGCCACGGCCGCCCGCCGCGGCATCCCGACCGTTCGCGGCTGCCGCGGCAGTGGCGAAAAAAATATTTTGGAGGGGTCGCGCGTGTAAATATACGCGTGCATGTGCGCCTGCGCGATGGCACGTCTGACCTGCGATAACTAGACTTTTTCGGACTTTTTCGGAGCCGTACGCTTAGGCTGCGCCACGGACGGTGGCGCAGGGTTCAAGGCAAGGAGGTTGTCATGGTCAGGGTTCGTCTTGAGGGTCTGCCCGACGAGGTTCAGCGCATCGCCGACGCGATGCAGGCGGCTGGGTGCGTGCTCGAGCGTTCGCGCGAGTACCCCAACCGCGGCGGGAGCGGGTACGTGCGCGTATACCTCGACTGCGATCTACCCGAGGAGGTCGAGGACGATGATTAACATCGACGGAATCGAGTACCGCACTGCCGCACAATGGGAGAAGAAGCACCGCCACGTGCTCAAAGGCCAGCTCAAGAAGGGTGTCGAGCGCTCCTGGCGCTCGCCCAACGGTAACGAGACGATGATGTTCTACAACATCGAGCAGACGCGCACCTGGGCGAAAAAGGACGTCGAGGCGGTCAACCGCCGCCGCCGCGCCGACGCCAAGGCGAAGCGCGAGGCCGAGGAGCGCGGGCGCATCGAGGGTGCCGCCCGCGCGGAACAGCATCGCAAAGACCTTCTCGATTGTTGGGGGGCTCACATCGACGAGGAAACCTTGCAGGAGGGCCGCCGCGACCACACCGCCTACCAGTGGTGCGATCTCGGCTTCGTCCCGATTGCCGAGGCTCGGTGGCGGCTTACCCGATACGGAGGCAATTCCGCATGGTATTACTGCTCTCCCTGGGATGTGCGCTATGACCCAGACCGCGCTAAAGAGCTGCTGGAGACGGGGCCGCGCGAGTACGACAGGCTGCCCGACGGTCGTCCGTACGATGGGCGGCCGTGGTGGCAAGCGTAAAAAACGGGGAGGGTCAAAACCCTCCCCGTTTCGTCAGCGGTGTCGAGCAGCCTACCTGCGAGTCCTGTAGACCCTGCTCCGGTGGTCAACATCGACAACAAGGATGACGAGAACATCGTCCTCGATATCGGCGACTATCCGATAGTCGCCGACCCTATAGCGCCAGAGGCCTGACTTGTTCTCGGTCAATCCCTTTCCCATGCTTCTCGGGTCTTCGAGCTGTGAAATCTCATGAAGTTTCGCCACGATCCTCCTGGCGATCTGCTTGTCCAGCTTCTTCATCGAACGCTGGACGTCCTTGTCGATCTCAATCCGCCAAGCCAAGGCTTTCCTCCAGCTCGTCGAGCGTCACGGTCTCAAGCCTGCCGGCTCTATAATCCTCGACCTTCTTCATTAAGCCGTACTCGTATTCAAGCCTGTCAATCTCGGCAGCGAGCGCTTCTGTCATGTAGAAAGTCTTCGTGCGTCCTGTTGATTTCGCCAAACGGTCGTACCTGATTGCCAAGTCCTCGGGCATCCTCAATGCCGCGGTAGCAGTTGCCACGGTGCACCTCCCAATCATCTGTATAACGTGTTTTACATTCTAGCACATCGCTTGCCGCAGGGGTGTACAATTACTTCATTGATAATATACGTCCTGTAAAGGCAGGGCCTTATCCCTCGGGGGCGGCTGGTATCTGGGGTGGTGTTCAGTGGCAGATCGTAGGAAGAAACCGGAGCATGACGACGCCTGGTGGGCAGATCAGCGTCATGCCTACATCGAGAAGAACGACATCCTTCTGTCCGACTATCCGTCCTGGGAATGGGTCAGCCCGTACGATTTTTGGAGGACCATCTTCCCCGAGGGCTTTCTGCAGCCCCGCGGCGAGGAGGTCCCGTGGCACGAGAAGGGCGGCGGCCATCCCAACGGCATCGCCATCCAGATCACCAACAGGACCAAGACGGTCAAGACCAAGACGGGTCGCAAGCGCGACGTCCCCGTGGTCGAGCGGTTCACGCTGACCGATGACCTCGACGGCGTCATGGAGCGCGTCATCGACTCGAACAGGAAGAACGAGTCCGTCTTCTGTGCACCCGTGTCGTTCTTCGGCAAGAGCCGCGTCGCCACGAACGCGCGGTTCCTGCATGCGTTCGCGATCGACCTCGACGGCGTCGGCGTGCAGGAACTGAAGAACATGCTGAAGCAGTTCCGCAACGGCCGTGACCCGGCGTTTGCGGCAGATAAGTGGGTGTCCCTTCCCCAGCCGACCTTCCTCGTGAACTCGGGTACGGGTTTCCACCTCTACTACGTGCTTGACCAGCCGATTCCGCTGGTGCCGCGTGTCGTGCCATTTCTGCAGGAGTTCAAGGCGATGCTCACGGACTACATCTGGCGCGACACCGTCTCGACGCTCGAGGAAGTCCAGCACCAGGGCATCTACCAGCCCTTCAGGATGCCCGGTACGCCGACGAAGCTGAATGGCAAGACCGAGAGGTCGAAAATCAAGGACAAGTACGAGGCCGTGGCGTTCGTGCACAACGGCGAGGACGGGAAACCTTGGCTCTGCAGCATGGATTACCTGCTCGGATACGCCGGCGTCCGCGGCGGCAAGGACCGTGCCGAATTCATAGAGCTCATGCGCACCGCCGGGCGGACCCCCATCGAGCGCGCCAAGAAGCTCTGGCCGGAGTGGTACCAGGCGCGCATCGTCGAGGGCAAGGCCCCCGGGCGCTGGACCTGCAAGCGCGACCTTTACGATTGGTGGCGTGGGGAGGTTGAGACGAAGGCCACCGACCACCACCGCTACTGGTGCCTCAACGTCCTGGCCGCCTACGCCAAGAAGTGCGGCATCCCGTACGAGGAGCTGGAGGCCGACGCGCTCGCGCTCGTGCCGACACTCGAGGGCCTGACGGAACGCGAGGACAACCACTTCACCGAGGATGACGCACTCGCGGCCATCGAGGCGTACTACGACCCCATCATCCACAAGCTCACCCGCGACCGCATAGAGCGGCGTACGGCCATCGAGCTGCCGAAAAACAAGAGGAACGGGCGTCCGCAGAAACAGCATGTTGAAGTTATGAATGCTGTCCGCGAAATCGACCATCCGAACGGCAGCTGGCGCAATAAGGATGGGGCTCCGACGAAGGCCGACCTCGTCCGCGAATACGCCGCGGCGCACCCCGACGCCAGCCACAGCGCCATCGCCCGAGAGCTGGGCATCTCGCGCACGACCGTCATCAAATGGCTGCACGATGCGCCGGAGGAAGTTGCCGAGACGGAAAGGCCGAAACCGGACGATCTGTACGAGCTGTACAATCCCGCGATGGTCGAGCTCAGGGCCGCGCTTGACGAGTACTGGTCGAGCGCCAACGACCGCGGGTACCTGAGCCCGCCGCAGTCGGCCATGACCAGGCTGGAGCTCGCGCAGAAGGCCATCGGTCTGGATACCGGGGTCGAGGAATATTGGAAACGCGCCGACGCGGAGAACGAGAAACGGGAAAAACGGGAACGGGAAACGGTAAAATCATCGGGAACCACCGGGAAAATCCCCGATGGTTCCCGGGAACCGTTCCCGATTGACGATAGGTTGACCAATGGGCATAACTAAGCGTGAAATAGCTGCTGAGCTGGGAGTTTCCAAGCGAACAATAGCTAACTACATCGGGAAACTGGGACTGGGAAACCACGTTTCCCGAAACGGGAACACCGACATTCTCGATGACTTCGCCGCGGCGGCTATCGCCGACGCGCTGAAGAACCCCGAGAAACCGTCCCGCCAGCCAGCGGTCGCGGCGCCCGCCCCGGACTCCCTGGCCGACTCCCTGGCCGCCCAACTGGAAATCGAGCGGTCCCGCAACGCCGAGCTGATGGAGGCGCTTGCGGCCGAGCGCGACCGCGCCGCCCGCGCCGAGGCCGAGGCCAACGCAAGGGTCGCCGAGGCCAACGCAAGGGTCGCGGAGCTCGCCGGAAAGCTCGCGTCGCTCGCCGAGCGCCAGCAGGCGATCGCCGCGACGCCGTGGTGGCGTCGCGGCCGCATGGCCATGAAGCTGCTCGGCCCAGGGGGAGAATGACGAGAACCCCGCGGACCCTCAAAGGCCCCGCGGGGTTCTTCGGTTTTGCTGTGCCGCCGGGATCAGAACGGGTACACGAGCTTGCCGTCGATCTCGACCTCGACAACGCCGCAGTGCTGGGCGGCGCGGGTCCAGAACTCGTCCAGGCTGCCGCCGGGGCCGAGTGCCGCCGCGGGCGGCAGGCGCAGCACCTCGCGGCTGAAGCCTTTTTCGACGCGGGGTTTGGTCCCGTCATCGCCGCCGCCCCTGTCGAACTCGAGGCGGCTCCAGAGCACTGTCGCCGACCCGTCGGCGGTGAGCTCTAGCACGTCCTTGCTCAACGCCGCCGACCCGTCGGCGCGGGTGTAGTAGCTCTCGACCTTGTTTGCAAAAGTGATGGTGACGTTCATTTCTGATCCCCCAGCAGCATGCCGACGGCCTCGGCGATCTGGCCGCCGCGGGTGAACGGCTGGCCGTTCGTGTACCGCAGCTGCTCGGTCAGCGCGACGGACAGGGCGCGGCGGCTGTCCTCGGTATCGAAGGTCATGCCAGAGGTCTGCTCGAGGATCGCGCCGACCTCGACGAGTCGGTGGGTTCGCGCCTTCCGCTCCGCCGCGGCCTTCTTCTTCTCTAGGTCCCGCAGCTCCTTCTTCAGCGCCGCCGCCCTCGCGGCCTGCTTGTCGGCCGCAGCCCTCTTCCGTGCGATCTGCTCGTCAATCGAAGCCGTCATATCGACCGCCCTTCCTGCTCGTTGCGGTTTGTCATTGCAAGAAAATATACCCATCCGCGCGGTAAAATTACGCGGGCGGGGTATATCACTACTTCAGTAGTGCGCACTTAGCACCACTTTTGCTGCGCAAAAGCGGTGCGTTGCGTGCGGTCTTGGCAGACGGCTCTACGCCCACACCCGCAAGCCCGTTCGCCTTGGGCGGCTCACGTCCATGCGTGCGGGGCTGCGCGGTCGATGCGCTCCCTTGCGCTCCGCGCCGCGGGCACCGTTCGCCGACCGCGGCTCACGGTGCCACGCACCGCTGCGCGGGTCGCGTCCGCGACCCTTGCCTATGGAAGGAACCAACATGGCCATCTACCATCTGAACGCCCGCGGCTGCTCGCCCTCCACGGGCGCGGGCGCTGTCCGCAAGGCCGCCTACCAGTCTGGGCAGGCGCTCGTCGAGGAACGGTCTGGCCAGCTCTGCGATTATGCGCGGAAGGAGCGCGTCGCCGCCCAGGGCCTGGCCCTGCCCGCGGGCACCCCGCCCATCGACCGCGGGGCCCTCTGGAACGAGGCCGAGCGCGTCTGGGCCGAGGCGGGCGGGGGCAAGGAGCTCGTGGCCAAGCGCTTCGAGTTCGCCCTTCCCGTCGAGCTGGACGAGCGCGGGCGGCTCGCCTGCGTGCGCGACTTCTGCGCACTGTTCCCGACCAAGGCGTGCGACTGGGCGATTCACGACGACGGCCGCGGCGGCAACCCGCACGCCCACGTGCTGGTGTCTGCGCTCGACCTCGGTGCGGAGGGCTTCGTGCCCCGCACCAAAGCGCAGAAGGGCCAGAGCTGGTACCTCGTCCAGAACGACGGCGGCGAGCGCATCGCGGTCCCCGCGACGGGCTGGGCCGCGGCCAAGGCCGCGGGCTGGCAAAAGCTGTACAACTTCGAGGACGGCAAGCGCCGAACCATGAAGCAGGCGAGAGCGGATGGCCTTGGCACCAAGGACCGCGTCAGCAAGAGCCCCGTCAAGATGCACCGCACGGAGGGACGCAGCGCCCGCGAGGTGGAGAAGGAGCAGCTGGTCGAGGTCCGCGCCGCCTGGGCGAGCATCGCGAACAGGCACCTCGCGGCGCACGCCGCGGCCACGGGTACCGTGGCTGTGGCCATAGACCATCGCTCTAATAGAGATAGGGGGCTGGACGAGCAGCCGACCGTCCACGAGGGCGGCGCGGGGCTGATCGGGCACGCCGACCGCGTGAAACTCAACAAGGAGATACGCGAGCGCAACGCCCGCCTGCGCGTCCTGCGCTCCGAGCTGCAGAACGAGGGCGCCGCCCTCGAGCAGCTGCAGCAGGAGATCGCCGACCTCGAGAGTAAGCGCCGCACGGCCGAGCATTCGTGGCAGTCGCGACCGCGCAAGGGCGAGCGCCAGCGCAAGGCGGCCTTAGCCAAGCGCCGCCGCGCGGCTATGGCCACCGCCGCGGCGGCTACCGCGGCAAGGAAGCGCGCGACCGCCGCGGCAGCGGACCAGACCGACACCCGTGCCGAGCTTATCGTTCAACTCGACGAGCAGATCGCCGCGCTCGACCTCAAAATTAGGACGCTGCAGGGCGGCAATTCTGCCGCGATGCTGTCTGGTCCCCTGCGGGAGGCCGCGGCGCTGGGAGTCGAGCGCCGAAAGCTCGCCGACGAGCGGGCGCGTCTCGCGGGGGAGGACCCCGCGCCGCGCAGGCCCGAGCCGCCCCAGACTGAGCAGAAGCACCGCGGCCCCAAGCACTAGCCGCCGCGGTAGCTTCAGCTACCGCGGCGGCTATGGCCATGACCGTTCGCGGCGGCAATCCCGCCGCCCGCGGCCACCACTGGTGGTAGGCGTAAAAAAACGGTGGAGCGGCTGCAAAAGAGACGCCCCACCGGGTAAAATCAGGTTGTGCCGCGAAACCCGCTCCTAGTCGGTCAAACTTTGGGAACGCGGGCAACTCAGGTACGAACGAATTGATAGCCCGGTGCCCGCCGGGCTATTTTTTTCTCCCTTCGCTATCCGTTCTGCTTATATTCCTTCCACCACCGGATCGCGTACAGGACGGACCGGGTGATGCTGGCCAGATAGGCCGTGGCACGCAGGATTTCAAGAAACAAGTTCATAGGCCGCTCCAATCGGGGATCGAAGCGTTGCCCGCAGACGGGTTTCGCGGCGGTCAAGATTCTACCCCACGTCCTGTAAAGGCAGGGCCTTAGCCATCGGCGTCGGCAAATGGCAAAAAAGGGGCTTCCCGTTCGGGAAGCCCCCTTGCGCTTCATTCGGTTTTGTTGTAGCGATTTGAACATATTTTGTACGGCAGCGTACGTGTATCTACCTGCGAAAATAGTCAAAAAAAATAGCAGCCTGCCCGCCGTAGCGGGCGGGCTGCTGCTATTATTGGGCTGTGCGTTGGTGCTACCAACACCTTCGCACGAGTAGAGGCGAGCCACCAACTCGCGATTCTACAGCGCCAGGAAAGCAGCTGAGACGCTTGCCTGACATGTCTATCATAGCAGCAACCCGCAGGTCACGCTATGAGCAAGCTGAGAATTCGCAAATGGGAGCCACCTCAATGGCTCCCATTTTTTGTGGAGCGACACATAGGCCGTTCCACGTCGGCACGGGTTGTATGCCCGTTCAAAAAGGTAGCCCTTAGCTCGAATAGCGTGAGACTGTGACATGCAGAAGAGCAGTCCATGCGGACTAGTCGGCCCCCAGGCATGGGTCGGCGGTGCGCCCCCAGGCGGCAATATCGGCCACCTTCTGGCGATCCACACCCCGATGACGGCGCGATGGCGTCAAGGCCAAGCAGACGCTCGACAACATGTCCGCGACGGTTAAGTGGCAGCTCAGCGCCCCCGCTCGCGTATGCTGGGCGCGAGGGGGGTTGGGCCGCCTCGCTAATCAAAAACAAATCTCTGGTAAAAGGGCTCATGCCCCGACAAACCGTGACACATGGCGGTTTGAGGACTCGGGAAAGCCCAGGATCGCCTAGAAGGTCGCCGTAAAACCCAAGGGAAGGCTGAGGGTTTCCGCATTTTATATGTGTTAGTCAGACTGGGGGGGGGCGGCCGCAGTCTGTCTCGACCACGCATCCCAAAGAAACTAAGTCGTCACCAACCCGCGGCAAAGCCGCGCAGCATAACAACACTTCCAACCATCGGCATGGAGACCGATGGACGGTCAATCCATCCAGCCGACCCGCCGCCGCCCCTGCCAGGGCAACCCGCACGGCCATCGTCCAGGCACGCTCGCTGCGCTCGCTCTGATGAGGGCCTGCGCGGCCCTCATGCACCCGCGTCCAAATGGGATGCACCCTGCCCGCCCTCGGAGAGGGACCCCCTCTCCCTGGATAACTTTTTGAAACTCTCCCAAAAAGTGAAACGACAAAACCCAGCGGAGACGGGTAGCCCGTAGGAAACCGCGGAGCGGTTTTCATGGGCGTTTTAGCCCGTCGGAGCGGTGCGTGGCGCTTGTTGGAAGGGCGGTAAATCTTCGATTTTCCGCGCTTTCAATGGGCGCCCGAGTTGACTTAGGGATAGAGCTCGAGCAGTTAAACGGTACTTTTTGGTAGCAGGTGCTGCGCCTTGATGCGGTCGCGCGTCCAGGGCCAGTGGAACCCTTCCAAACGGCGACTCAGCGCAAGGTCCTCGCGGAGCTGGGCGTTTTCGCGCTTCAGGTCCTCGATGCGCTGCTCGGCCTGCGCTATGGCTTCGACCGCGTCGGCATCGCGGTTGGCGATCTGGTCGGTCAGCCGCTCGACCTCGCGCTCGAGCGCGGCGATCTGGTCGCGGTACGGCTCGACCTGCGCCTCGAGCAGGCCGCGGGCGGCCTCGGGCGCTGGGCCGTCCGACGGCAGCAGCGCCGCGGCGAGCGCCGACGCGGTCGCGGGCGGGAGCAGCTGTCGGCCGCGGCGGTCGGACTGGTCGGAAACCGTGGCCAGATCGAGCTCCTTGAGGCGCCGCGCCGCGGTCGATTTGGACACGCCGCAGGCCTTGGCCACCTCGGCGATGGTGGTCAAAGTCGCGGCATCGGTCGTTTCGGTCGCGTCACGGTTTGATGCGGTCATGGCGGCTCAGCTCCAGTTCAAGTTTACATAAGGCCTATTATTGGCACCTTCATATATCAATCTACCTGCGATTATATCAAGTCGCGGCAGTGAATCGGTTCACAGCCCGCCCCATCTCGTCGCATGGCGCGGGTTTTGGGGCGTGATTCGGTTCGCACCGATTCTCGACCCAAAACCCGCGCCAGCGCGGCGGTGTCGCGTCAGTACCTGAAATTGGGATAGAGTCTCTGGATGCCCTCGGGCCCGCGGAGGCGCCGCCACTCCGCGTCGACGTACTTCTGCACCGCCAGGCACGCCAGCGCGTCCGCAAGGGACCCGTGGGCCTTGTCGGTCCACTTATATTTTGCGATCTGCGCGGCCTCGGTCAACTTGTACCACTTGTACTCCTCGTGGTAGCTGTCCCAGTCACCCTGGAGCTTCGCGAACTCATACATCGTGTCGGTCACGCGCGGCTTGCGGCCGAAGTTGTACGGCGCGATGCGGACGGCATCGAGGAACTCGAGGTCGAACCCGACGTTGTAGCCGATGATCTCGTCGGCCTCGCCGATAATCTGGCAGATCTCGGTCGAGTCTGCCCAGATGTCGCGGCACTTCGTCACCGCCCGCGGGGAGATGCCGTTGACGCGCTGCGCGTCGGGCCATTCCGTTTTGCGTTCGGGCTTGTACCTTCGGTCGAGAAGGACGTTGCCGTCCCAGTCGACAATGCTCAGGCTCAGGATTTCGTCCTCGGTCGGGTCGAGCCCCGTGGTCTCGCAATCGAGGCAGATGATCTTTTGGCACTCGTCGACCTCGAGGTACCCGAAGTTGCCGCCGTCGCGCTTCTTCGTGATTTTGATCGGGCCGCAGCTGGGGCCGAAAATATGGGCGGCCTGCTCGATCTCCTCGGGCGTGCCGTCGATTCGGATCCTCATGGCGTCACTCCTCGCTCGGGGTCCAGTAGACCTCGCCGTCCACGTCGACGCGGTAGATTCCGAGCGCCGCCCCCGCAATCTCGAAGAACTCGTAGGGGTCCGCCGCGACGCGGCCCGCGTTCGCGAGACGTTCGGGCATCGCGGCGATGGTCCGCACGAGTCCGCGCCCGTCATCGGTCGAGCGAGCAGCGGCCTCCCTCGCCGCCCCGAACTCGTCCCCGTCGGCATCGCGGGCGTCCACCACGGCTTTGCGGTTTTCCGCCGCGTCCTCGGGACTGTCCTCGCAGCTCGACCAAAGCTCGACCTTGAGCCCGCTCGGGCTAACCCCGAAGCATTCCATCGTGATTGCGGCTGAGCCGTCCGCTCGGGTGTAGTAACTCTCGATCCGACCGCGGCGGACGAACTCCCCGCGTCTTTCTTCGTCCATGTAGAAGAGGGCCGCGCCGTCCGCGTTGCGGTAGGCGGAGTAGTAGACCTTAACGTTCACCGTCGGCCTCCAGAAGCATGCCGACGGCCTCGGCGATCTGTCCGCCGCGGGTGAACGGCTGGCCGTTCGTGTACCGCAGCTGCTCGGTCAGCGCGACGGACAGGGCGCGGCGGCTGTCCTCGGTATCGAAGGTCATGCCAGAGGTCTGCTCGAGGATCGCGCCGACCTCGACGAGTCGGTGGGTTCGCGCCTTCCGCTCCGCCGCGGCCTTCTTCTTCTCTAGGTCCCGCAGCTCCTTCTTCAGCGCCGCCGCCCTCGCGGCCTGCTTGTCGGCCGCAGCCCTCTTCCGTGCGATCTGCTCGTCAATCGAAGCCGTCATATCGACCGCCCTTCCTGCTCGTTGCGGTTTGTCATTGCAAGAAAATATACCCATCCGCGCGGTAAAATTACGCGGGCGGGGTATATCACTACTTCAGTAGTGCGCACTTAGCACCACTTTTGCTGCGCAAAAGCGGTGCGTTGCGTGCGGTCTTGGCAGACGGCTCTACGCCCACACCCGCAAGCCCGTTCGCCTTGGGCGGCTCACGTCCATGCGTGCGGGGCTGCGCGGTCGATGCGCTCCCTTGCGCTCCGCGCCGCGGGCACCGTTCGCCGACCGCGGCTCACGGTGCCACGCACCGCTGCGCGGGTCGCGTCCGCGACCCTTGCCTATGGAAGGAACCAACATGGCCATCTACCATCTGAACGCCCGCGGCTGCTCGCCCTCCACGGGCGCGGGCGCTGTCCGCAAGGCCGCCTACCAGTCTGGGCAGGCGCTCGTCGAGGAACGGTCTGGCCAGCTCTGCGATTATGCGCGGAAGGAGCGCGTCGCCGCCCAGGGCCTGGCCCTGCCCGCGGGCACCCCGCCCATCGACCGCGGGGCCCTCTGGAACGAGGCCGAGCGCGTCTGGGCCGAGGCGGGCGGGGGCAAGGAGCTCGTGGCCAAGCGCTTCGAGTTCGCCCTTCCCGTCGAGCTGGACGAGCGCGGGCGGCTCGCCTGCGTGCGCGACTTCTGCGCACTGTTCCCGACCAAGGCGTGCGACTGGGCGATTCACGACGACGGCCGCGGCGGCAACCCGCACGCCCACGTGCTGGTGTCTGCGCTCGACCTCGGTGCGGAGGGCTTCGTGCCCCGCACCAAAGCGCAGAAGGGCCAGAGCTGGTACCTCGTCCAGAACGACGGCGGCGAGCGCATCGCGGTCCCCGCGACGGGCTGGGCCGCGGCCAAGGCCGCGGGCTGGCAAAAGCTGTACAACTTCGAGGACGGCAAGCGCCGAACCATGAAGCAGGCGAGAGCGGATGGCCTTGGCACCAAGGACCGCGTCAGCAAGAGCCCCGTCAAGATGCACCGCACGGAGGGACGCAGCGCCCGCGAGGTGGAGAAGGAGCAGCTGGTCGAGGTCCGCGCCGCCTGGGCGAGCATCGCGAACAGGCACCTCGCGGCGCACGCCGCGGCCACTGGGGTCGCGACGCAGGCAATCGACCACCGCTCCAATAAAGATAGGGGACTTGAGGAACAGCCGACCGTCCACGAGGGCGGGGTTGGCCTGATCGGCCATGCCGACAAGGTCAAACTCAATGAGGAAATCAAAGCCAGGAACGAGCGCCTGCGCGTCCTGCGCTCTGAGCTGAAGAACGAGGGCGATACCCTCGAGCAGCTGAAACGGGAGCTCGCAGAACTCGAGCGCAAGCGCGGGCGCATCGAGAGCGCGAAACGCGCCCGCGCCCAGGGCAGGCACCGCGGCGCCCTCGCCAAGCGCCGCCGCACGGCCATGGCCACAGCCGCCGCCGCGGCGGCGGCGCAGCAGCGTGTGGCCGCGGCGGCCGTTGACCAGACCGACACCCGTGCCGAGCTACTGGTCCAGCTCGATGAGCAGATCGCCGCGCTCGACCTCAAAATCAGACAGCTGCAGAGCGGCGGCACGGCGAAGATGCTGTCGGGCCCCCTGCTTAAGGCAGTCGAGTTGGGCGCCGAGCGCAAAAAGCTCGCCGACGAGCGCAACCGCCTCGCGGGCGGCGGTCCCGCGCCGCGCAGGCCGGAGCCGCCGCGCCCCGAGCAGAACCGCCCACGCGGGCCCAGGCACTAGCCGCCGCGGTAGCTTCAGCTACATCGGCGCCGGTCCTATGGCCATGCCGCCCGCGGCGGCAAGCGTAAAAAACGGGGAGGGTCAAAACCCTCCCCGTTGCGTCAGCAGTGTCGACCAGCCTACCTGCGAGTCCTGTAGACCCTGCTTCGGTGGTCAACATCGACAACAAGGATGACGAGAACATCGTCCTCGATATCGACAACTATCCGATAGTCGCCGACCCGATAGCGCCAGAGACCTGATTTGTTCTCGGTCAATCCCTTTCCCATGCTCCTCGGGTCTTCGAGCTGTGAAATCTCATGAAGTTTCGCCACGATCCTCTTGGCGATCTGCTTGTCCAGCTTCTTCATCGAACGCTGGACGTCCTTGTCGATCTCAATCCGCCAAGCCAAGGCTTTCCTCCAGCTCGTCGAGCGTCACGGTCTCAAGCCTGCCGGCTCTATAATCCTCGACCTTCTTCATTAAGCCGTACTCGTATTCAAGCCTGTCAATCTCGGCAGCGAGCGCTTCTGTCATGTAGAAAGTCTTCGTGCGTCCTGTTGATTTCGCCAAACGGTCGTACCTGATTGCCAAGTCCTCGGGCATCCTCAATGCCGCGGTAGCAGTTGCCATGGTGCACCTCCCAATCATCTGTATAACACGTTATACATTCTAGCACACCATTCGCCGTATAGGTGTAAAACACGTTATACAGATGGCCGCGGTGGTGTACAATAAATGTATTGATAATATACGTCCTGTAAAGGCGTAGCCTTAGCCCTCGGGGGCGGCTGGTATGTGGGGTGGTGTTCGGTGGCCGATATAGGTGTAAAACACGTTATACAGATGGCCGCGGTGGTGTACAATAAATGTATTGATAATATACGTCCTGTAAAGGCGTAGCCTTAGCCCTCGGGGGCGGCTGGTATGTGGGGTGGTGTTCGGTGGCCGATCGCAGTAAGAAACCGGAGCACGACGATGCTTGGTGGGCAGCCCAGCGCCATGCCTACATCGAGAAGAACGACATCCTTCTATCCGACCATCCGTCCTGGGAATGGGTCAGCCCGTACGACTTCTGGCGGACTATCTTCCCCGATGGCTTCCTGCAGCCCCGCGGTGAGGTGGTCCCGTGGCATGAGAGGGGTGGCGGCCATCCCAACGGCATCGTCATCCAGATCACCCATAAGACCAAGACAGTCAAGACCAAGACGGGCATCGAGCACGATGTCCCCGTGATCGAGCGGTTCACGCTGACCGACGACCTCGACGGAGTTGAGGAGCGCGTCGTCGACTCGAACAGGAAGAACGAGTCCGTCTTTTGCGCACCCGTGTCGTATTTTGGCAAGAGCCGCGTTGCCGCGAACGCCCGGTTCCTGCACGCGTTCGCGATCGACCTCGACGGCGTCGGCGTGCAGGAGCTGAAGAACATGCTGAAGCAGTTCCGAAACGGCCGTGACCCGAAGTTCGCCGCGGACAAATGGGTATCCCTCCCACAGCCGACTTTCCTCGTGAACTCGGGTACGGGTTTCCACCTCTACTACGTGCTCGACCAGCCGATTCCGTTGATCCCGCGCATCGTGCCGTTCGTGCAGGAGATCAAGGCGATGCTCACGGACTACATCTGGCGCGATACCGTCTCGACGCTCGAGGACGTCCAGCACCAGGGCATCTACCAGCCCTTCAGGATGCCCGGCACCCCGACGAAGCTCAACGGCAAGGCCGCCGGGTCGAAAATCAAGGACAAGTACGAGGCCGTGGCGTTCGTCCACAACGGCGAGGACGGGAAACCCTGGCGATGCAGCCTCGACTACCTGCTCGGATACGCCGGCGTCCGCGGCGGCAAGGACCGCGCCGAGCTCATCGAGCTCATGCGCACCGCCGGGCGGACCCCCATCGAGCGCGCCAAGAAGCTCTGGCCCGAGTGGTACCAGGCGCGCATCGTCGAGGGCAAGGCCCCCGGCCGCTGGACCTGCAAGCGCGACCTGTACGACTGGTGGCTCGGCGAGGTCGAGACGAAGGCCACCGACCATCACCGCTACTGGTGCCTGAACGTGCTCGCGGCGTACGCAAAGAAGTGCGGCATCCCGTACGAGGAGCTCGAGGCCGACGCGCTCGCGCTCGTGCCGATGCTCGAGGACCTGACCGAACGCGAGGACAACCACTTCACCGAGGCCGACGCGCTCGCGGCGATCGAGGCGTACTACGACCCCATCATTCACAAGCTCACCCGCGATCGCATAGAACGGCGCACGGCTATCGAGCTGCCAAAAAACAAGAGGAACGGGCGCAAGCAGGATGTGCATCTTGCTGGTGCCCGGGCTGTCCAGGAGGTCAATGACAGGTTCAACGGCACAAACTGGCGCGAGGGCAACGGACGAAAGCCGAAGGCCGACCTCGTCCGCGAATACGCCGCGGCGCACCCCGACGCCAGCCACAGCGCAATCGCCCGCGAACTGGGAATCTCGCGCACGACTGTCATTAAATGGCTGCGCGATGTTCCGGAGGAGTCGGAGGACGTTGCCGAGCTGGAAAAACCGAACCCGTACGACATGTACGAGCTGTACAACCCCGCGATGGTCGAGCTCGGGGCCGCTCTCGACGAGTACTGGTCGACGGCCAACGACCGCGGGTACCTGACCCCGCCGCAGTCCGCCATGACCAGGCTGGAGGCCGCGCAGAAGGCCATCGGTTTGGATACCGGGGTCGAGGAGTACTGGAAACGCGTCGACGCGGAGAACGAGAAACGGGAAAAACGGGAACGAGAAACGGTAAAATCATCGGGAACTACCGTGAAACTTCCCGATGTTTCCCGGGAAACATTCCCGATTGACGATAGGTTGACCAATGGGCATAACGAAGCGTGAAATAGCGTCTGAACTGGGTGTTTCAAAGCGCACAGTCGCGAACTACATCGAGAAACTGGGACTGGGAAACCATGTTTCACGAAACGGGAACACCGATTTTCTCGATGACTTCGCCGCCGCGGCCATCGCCGACGCCCTGAAGAACCCCGGCAAACCGTCCCGCCAGCCAGCCGATGCACCCGCTGCGCCCGCCCCGGACTCCCTGGTTGACTCCCTGGCCGCCCAACTGGAAATCGAACGGTCCCGTAACGCCGAGCTGATGGAGGCGCTTGCGGCCGAGCGCGACCGCGCCGCCCGCGACGAGGCCGAGGCCAAGGCGCAGCTCGCAGAGGCGAACGCCAGGGTCGCGGAGCTCGCCGGAAAGCTCGCATCGCTCGCCGAGCGCCAGCAGGCGATCGCGGCCACGCCGTGGTGGCGCCGCGGCCGCATGGCCATGAAGCTGCTCGGCCCAGGGGGAGAATGACGAGAACCCC
>OKST01000904.1_pt1 | contig 17431 bp, 11 predicted proteins | sample 1606341 | NCBI WGS metagenome assembly OKST01 (sample SAMEA3879563, study PRJEB24766) | human gut metagenome | biome: human-associated habitat; feature: feces | place: USA | collected 1985/1987 | reverse complement strand
GCAGTGAATGCGATTCTGGCACAGGCACTGAACACGAGTCTTTCGAAGCGGTACCGCGGTGTTGTGTGCCGGATCATGACATCCATGGCACTCCGCGATAATCTGACACAGGGAGAGAGTTACTTTGTTGTGGAAGTAAAATCTTTAAAGCGGATTCTGGAGGCAAGCCGTGAAAAAACACCGCTTCTGTGCGTCATTGATGAGGTGCTGCGGGGAACAAACACGACGGAGCGGATTGCAGCGTCAGAGAGTGTGCTTGCTGCCCTGCGCCGTGCAAATGTGCTCTGTCTTGCAGCAACACATGATACTGAACTGACGTATCTGCTGGAAGATCTCTACACTAATTATCATTTTGAAGAGCAGATTACCGCGCAGAGTATTTCCTTCCCGTATCGCCTGGAACAGGGGCCGGCAAGAGGAAAGAATGCGATTGCGCTGCTTGGAAATATGGGAATTGATGAAAAAATTGTAAAACAGGCAGAAAGAAGAGCCGCGGAGTTTGAAACAACAGGAAGCTGGGAAAAGAATAAGTTTCTGAGATAGAAAAACAGCCGGGAAAAATTGATCTTTTTTGAAAAAATATGCGAAAATGGTTCAGCATTTTTTCATTGTGTGTTATGATAAAACAGATAGCGTGATCCGGCAGAAAAACCGCCGGATCTGTTAAGGAGAAAAACATGAGCAGGACAGGCTTAGAAGATGCATATATTATGCGCGGCAGCAAGAAACTCCGCATGGGATATACGACGGGTTCCTGCGCTGCAGCGGCAGCGCGGGGAGCGGCGTTTATGCTGCTTTCCGGGAAAGAAATACAGGAAGTGAAAATCCATACGCCAAAGGGCATTGTTCTGAATCTGGAATTGCTGGATATCCGGAGAAGTGCCGAAAAAGTAAGCTGTGCCGTCCGAAAAGACGGCGGGGATGATCCGGATGTGACAGATAAAGCGTTGATTTACGCGGAAGTGACGTTTGGAACAGAAGAGGGAATTGTAATCGATGGAGGATTCGGCGTCGGGCGTGTGACAAAGCCGGGGCTGGATCAGCCGGTCGGAAACGCGGCGATCAACCATGTACCGCGCCAGATGATCCGCGAGAATGTGGAGGAGATTCAGAAAAAACTCGATGATTTCCGCGCACTGCAGGTTATCATCTCCGTACCGGAAGGGGAAGAACTGGCAAAGCATACATTCAATCCGAGACTTGGCATCACCGGCGGCATTTCAATCCTTGGAACGAGCGGGATTGTAGTGCCGATGAGCGAGGAGGCGCTGATTTCCACGATCCGCGTCGAGATGGAAATGCGGAAAGCACAGGGTGACCGCGTCCTTCTGGTGACACCGGGAAATTACGGACAGGACTTCTTAAAAACGTATCCGTGGGTCCGTGCAGACCATTCCGTTAAGTGCAGTAATTACGTCGGAAAAACACTGGAATTTGCAGCTGAGCTCGGCTTTGACGCCATCCTTTTTGTGGCACATCTTGGAAAATTTGTCAAGGTGTCCGGCGGAATTATGAATACCCATTCCCACGAGGCAGACTGCCGTGCGGAGCTTCTTACGGCGCAGGCGGTGCGTGCAGGGGCGGATCTTGCACTGGCAAAAAAACTGCTGGAGACCGGAACGACGGAAGAAGCGGTGCAGATTTTAAAGGAAGCAGGATGCCTGAAAGAGACCATGGAAAAAGTGACAGAAAAAATTGCTTTTTACATGAATTACCATATTGAGGGCAGAGTGCAGACGGAGGCGATTGTTTTTTCAAGCAATGAGGGCCTGCTCGGGGAAACCCCGGGAGCGGGAGAACTTCTGGAGCGCCTGCGGGAGCAGGAAGAAAAAGAAAACAGAAAAGAGTAAAAACAAAATGACAGGAATTTTATTTGGAACAGGAATCGGACCGGGAGACCCGGAGCTTATGACGTTAAAGGCCGTCCGTCTGATCCGGGAAAATGATACGATTGCAGTACCAGGAGAGAAACCGGAAGAGAGCATTGCCTACCAGATTGCTGTTCAGGCAGTGCCGGAACTGGCAGAAAAAGAGCTCGTTGCTATTCCAATGCCGATGACAAAGAATGCCAAAGAACTGGAGGAAAATCACCGGCGCGGTGCAGAAAAAATAGAGGAGCTGCTGGATGCAGGAAAAAACGTAGTATTTCTGACACTCGGAGATCCAACTGTGTATTCTACCTACCTTTATGTACACAGACGGGTACTGGAAGACGGTTACGATGCGAGAATTGTAAGCGGTGTTACATCGTTCTGCGCGGCAGCAGCATCTCTTTCCGAGGGACTGGTGGAAAATTCCGAAGAACTGCATGTGATTCCGGCGTCTTACCAGATTGAAGATGCACTGGAACTTTCAGGAACAAAGGTTCTGATGAAAGCGGGTAAAAAGATGCCGGCTGTGAAACAGTTCCTGAAGGAAAAGAACTGCCGGGCGGTGATGGTAGAAAACTGCGGCATGGATACGGAACAGAAGTATTTCAGCGCGGAAGAAATCCCGGACCAGGCAAGTTACTATTCACTGATTATTGTAAAAGAAAAGAGGAAAAAATAGATGGTACATTTTATTGGAGCGGGCCCTGGAGCCCCGGATCTGATTACGGTAAGAGGACAGAAGCTGCTTGGTGAGGCGGACATTATCATTTATGCAGGTTCTCTTGTCAATCCGGCACTGCTGGATCTGAAAAAAGAGGGCTGTGTGGTATATAACAGTGCAACCATGACGCTGGAGCAGGTGATTGATGTTATGAAAGAGGCCGAAAGCAAAGGCCAGACTGTGGCAAGACTCCACACGGGAGATCCGTGCCTGTACGGTGCAATCCGCGAACAGATTGATGCGCTCGATGCCCTTGGAATCGCTCACGATGACTGTCCGGGTGTCAGCTCTTTCTGCGGAGCGGCTGCTGCCCTTGAAATGGAATATACGCTGCCGGATATCTCCCAGAGTGTTGTCATCACCAGAATGGCCGGAAGAACACCGGTTCCGGAGCGGGAGAGCATTGCGTCTTTTGCGGCACATCAGGCAACGATGGTTGTATTCTTAAGCACGGGACTCTTAGAGGAACTTTCCCGTGAGCTGATTGCAGGCGGCTATACGGCAGATACTCCGGCAGCGATCGTTTACAAAGCAACCTGGCCGGAGGAGAAGACGTTCGTCTGCACCGTTGGAACACTTGCCGAGACGGCGAAAAAGAACCAGATCACCAAGACAGCGCTGATGATCATCGGAAATGCCGTTTCCCAGGGAAATTACCGCAGAAGTGATCTGTACAATCCGGCGTTTACCACCGAATTCCGAGAGGCAGAAAAATAAGATGAAAATAGCCATAGCAAGTTTTACAAGAAACGGATGCGTCTGGAATCAAAAACTCTGTGCGGCACTGAAAAAACACAGCTGTGAAGGATATGCACTGGAAAAGTACGGGAAAGAAGCGGGAATTCCTGCGATTGCACCGTCGCTTCCTGCATGGACAGAGCGCATGTTTCAGGAAATGGATGCGATTTTGTTTATCGGGGCGTGCGGGATTGCGGTGCGCAGTATTGCACCGTACGTGAAAAGTAAAAAGACAGATCCGGCGGTTCTGTGTATGGATGAACAGGGAAAGTTCGTGATTTCATTACTTTCCGGCCATATCGGCGGGGCAAACGAGCTGACGGAAGAAGTTGCAGCTGTAACGGGTGCGGTTCCGGTCATTACAACGGCAACGGATGTCAATCACAAGTTTGCGGTCGATGTCTTTGCTGTAAAAAATCATTGTGAAATTTGTGAGATGGAGCTGGCAAAAGAGGCAGCGGCGCTTCTGGTGGACGGAAAAACGGTTGGATTCTGCAGTCGTTTTCCGGTGGAGGGAACAAAACCGGAGGAACTGATCCCGGAAGAGGCGGCAAAACCGTCGATGGGAATCTGCATTACCACATCGGAAGAGGATTCGCCATATGAGAGAACACTTCACCTGATCCCGAAGGTGATCACCGTCGGCATCGGCTGTAAGAAGAATACACCGGCCGGCCGGATTGAAGAAAAGGTTCTTGCGGCACTTGCGGCGGCCGGGATTTCTCCAAAAGCAGTTCGACAGGCGGCAAGTATTGATCTGAAAGCGCAGGAGCCGGGAATTCTGCAGCTGGTGGAAAAGTATGGCTGGCAGTACCGGACCTTTTCTGCAGAAGAACTGGAAACAGCGGAGGGGGAATTTACGCCGTCTCCGTTTGTGAAGAAGATTACAGGAATTGACAATGTCTGTGAGCGCAGCGCAGTTCTCGCCGGCGGCAGACTGATAAAGAAAAAAAAGGCAGCGGACGGTGTAACAGTTGCACTGGCTGCGGCGGACTGGAGGGCAGTATTTTGAGTACAATTTTTGTCGTGGGCATCGGCCCCGGAGCATATGAAAAAATGACGATCGAGGCGGCGGATGCGCTGCGGAACTGCGATGTGATCATCGGCTATACCGTCTATGTGGATCTGGTAAAAGAACATTTTGCAGGAAAAGAATTTCTGACGACGCCGATGCGGAAAGAGGTGGAGCGCTGCCGTCTGGCATTTGAAACTGCGGCAGAGGGAAAACAGGTTGCTATGATCTGCAGCGGAGATGCCGGCGTTTACGGTATGGCAGGTCTGATGTATGAGCTTTCGGAAGAATGGCCTGATATTGAAATTAAGGTAATTCCAGGCGTGACCGCCGCAACGGGAGGCGCTGCCGTTCTTGGTGCACCGTTGATCCACGACTTCGCCCTGATCAGCCTGAGCGATCTTCTGACACCGTGGGAGAAAATTGAAAAACGTCTTCTGCTGGCATCGGAAGCGGATTTTGTCATCTGTCTTTATAACCCGGGAAGCCATAAGAGAGCGGATTATCTGGAAAAAGCGTGTGATCTGATGCTTCGTTACAAAGCGCCGGAAACCGTCTGCGGAATCGTAAGCCAGATCGGAAGAGACGGGGAGACGAGCCGGACCATGACGCTTGCAGAACTTCGCAATACAAAAGTGGATATGTTTACGACGGTATTTATCGGAAACAGTCAGACAAAGGAAATCCGGGATCACATGGTAACGCCGAGGGGATATCGCTATGAATAAAGTAATCGTCTTTGCCGGAACGACGGAAGGCCGGGAGATCTGCAGTTTTCTGAAGAAATATGAGATTGCATCCCTTGCCTGTACGGCGACAGAATACGGCAAGTGCCGGATCGAGGAGGGCGGTGCCCTGACGGTTCGAAGCGGAAGACTGACAGAAGAAGAGATGGAACAGCTTTTTGGCGAAGAACAGCCGGAAATGGTTATCGATGCAACCCATCCGTATGCCGATCTTGTGTCGGAAAATATCCGGTCTGCATGTGAAAAAGCAGGAAAAACGTACCTTCGGCTGCTGCGGCCGTCGCTTGCGGCAGATCCATCCTGCGTCATGGTCGATACGACAGAAGAAGCGGTATCGTATCTGGCGGGCACAGAGGGAAAGATTCTGGTGACAACAGGAAGCAAGGAACTCGCAAAATTTGCAGAGCTTCCGGATTATAAAAACCGTGTGTATGCCCGGGTGCTGCCGTTGCCAGGCGTAATTGCATCCTGCGCGGAACTTGGATTTGATGCCGCACATACCATAGGCATGCAGGGACCGTTTTCTATGGACATGAACGTTGCAATGCTGCAGTCGTTCCATGCCGAATGGATGGTAACGAAGGAATCCGGAAGAAACGGCGGCTTTGAAGAAAAAATTGAGGCAGCAAAAAAGGCCGGTGTCCGTGTCGTTCTGATCGGCCGTCCGAAAGAGGAAGAAGGACTCTCGGAGGACGAGGTCAAGCGGTATCTCGTTGAAAAATTTGATCTGTCCGTGAAACGGGACGTCGTGATCGCCGGAATCGGACCTGGTGCAGAAGCACAGATGACGCTGGCGCTCGTAGACGCGTGTGAGCAGGCGGATGTGCTGATCGGTGCGGGACGCATGACAAAAGCAGTAGAAAAATATCAGAAGCCAATGCTTGCAGAATACAGCCCGGAAAAGATTTACGAGTATCTGAAGGCGCACCCGGAATATGAAAAGATTGTTCTTCTGCAGTCGGGTGATGTCGGCTTTTACAGCGGAGCAAAGAAACTTCAGGCCGTCCTTGCGGAAGATGCGGATTTTTCTGTCCGTGTAGAGCCGGGAATTTCTTCGCTGGTTTATTTCTGTGCCAAAATCGGAGTGTCCTGGGAGGATGCAGCATTTGTGAGCCTGCACGGACAGCACTGCAACTTTCTGGAGACGGTCCGCCGAAACCGGAAAACTCTGGCGATCGCCGGCGGAAAGGGCAGTGTCAGGGAAATCTGCCAGACGTTAAGTTCGTACGGCTGGGAGCAGATTGTGCTGCATGTGGGAACGGATCTGTCGTATCCGGAAGAACAGATTGTGACAGGAACCCCATTCGAACTTGCTAAAATGGAGTTTGCTCCGCTTGCGGTTCTTCTGTTTGAAAACCCGAATCCGGAACCAGAGTTTACAGCCGGCATGGCAGATGAAGTATTTCTGCGTGACAAAGTACCGATGACCAAGCGGGAAGTGCGCAATGCGTCTCTTTCTCATCTGCAGCTTTCTTCGAATTCTGTTGTCTATGATATTGGATCGGGCACAGGTTCTGTTTCGATTGAGATGGCGCTTCGTGCAGCACAGGGAAAGGTATATGCGATAGAAAAAAATCCGGCAGCCGTTGCACTTCTGCAGGAAAATAAAAAGAAATTTGCAGTGGATCATCTGGAAATTATTGAGGGAACTGCACCGGAAGCACTCGAAGCACTCCCGGTTCCGACGCATGCATTTATCGGCGGGTCTGCCGGAAACTTAAAAGAGATTCTGGAACTGCTCCTGCGGAAGAATCCGAACATCCGCGTGGTATTAAATACAGTAACCGTGGAAACATTAGCGGAGGCAGCATCGTGTTTCAAAAAACTTGCGTTTGAAGAGCCGGAAATCGTCTGCCTGCAGGCTTCCAATGCGAAAAAGGCCGGAAGAAGCCATCTGATGATTGCCCAGAATCCGGTTTATATCTTTACAGCCCAGGGAGGTGCCAAAGAATGAAAGCACCAAGAATCATGCTGGCAGCAGGAAGGAGCGGAAGCGGGAAAACGATGATCACCTGCGGACTGCTCCGTGCACTGCAGCAGATGGGAAAGCAGCCAGCAGCGTTTAAATGCGGCCCGGATTATATCGATCCGATGTTTCACGAACAGGTAATCGGCGCCCCGTCGTGTAATCTGGATCCGTTTTTCACAGAGGAAGAAACAACACAGTATCTGTTCTGCAAACATGCAGCGGGTCATGACATTTCCGTATTGGAAGGCGTTATGGGGTATTACGACGGTCTTGGCGGAATTTCTACCAAAGGCAGCGCCTACGATCTCGCCGGTATGACAAAAACGCCGGTTCTTCTGGTTGTCGATGCCAAAGGCATGAGCGTTTCAGCGCTTGCCTTTATCAAGGGATACCTGCAGTACAAAGAGGACAGCCGGATCGCCGGTGTAATCTTTAACCGGATGTCAGAGATGCTGTACCGGGAGATCGCGCCGATGGCGGAAAAAGAACTTGGCATTTCCTGTGTCGGCTTTGTGCCGGAACTGAAGGAATGCCACTTAGAAAGCCGCCACCTCGGCCTTGTGATGCCGGATGAGGTGGAAAATCTGCAGGAGCAGGTCAATCTGCTTGCAGAAACACTGCAGAAGACACTGGATTTTGAAAAAATTCTTGCGATTGCAGAAGGGGCAGAAGAGCTCTCGGGAAAAATGCCGGAAGTCCTGCGTAAGGTGACAGAAAGCGAAGCAGCCGCCAAGGTGCGTGCTGCGAAGCCGATTCTTGCCGTTGCAAAGGATGAAGCATTCTGTTTCTTTTATCGGGATAATCTGGAGCTTCTCGCGTCACTTGGAGCCAAAATCGAATATTTTTCGCCGCTTTCCGATGCGGAGCCGCCAAAGAATACAGATGGATTTCTGTTCTGCGGCGGCTACCCGGAGCTGCACGCAGAAGAGCTTTCGGAAAACCAGACCATGAGAACGAAGATCCGCGATAACATCCGTCAGGGAATGCCGGTTCTTGCAGAATGCGGCGGTTATATGTACCTGTCAGAATCCATGGAGGATATGGATGGAAATGTGTATCCTATGGTACAGGCTGTTCCGGGAAATGTTTACCGGACAAAAAAGCTGGGAAGATTCGGCTATATCACCCTCACGCCAAACACGAAGGATACCTTTCGGAACGGCGGAAATCCGGTGCGCGGCCATGAGTTCCATTACTTTGACAGCACAGACTGCGGAAGTGCATGGCATGCGGCAAAACCGCTGCGGAAGCGGAACTGGGAATGCATTCATGCGACAAAACGGATGATGGCGGGATTCCCGCATCTTTACTATATGGCAAGTCCGCACCTCGCACTGGAATTTCTGGAGCAGTGTGTCTCTTACCGGAAAGAACAGGAGAAAACAAGATGAAAACAGCATTAGCAGCCCTGATTGTGGGCTATGGATTGGACCTGCTGCTTGGAGATCCCTCCTTTTTGTATCATCCGATCCGTGTGATCGGAAATCTCATTGCCCTGCTGGAAAAATGGCTGCGGAAGGTATTTCCTAAAACGCCAAAGGGAGAGCTTGCCGGAGGAGTTTTTCTCGTGATCCTCGTCTGTCTGGCGGGATACGGTGTTCCGGCACTGCTGCTCTTTGCGGCATTTAAAATTCATCCGGTCATCGGCTTCCTTCTGGAGGTTCTCTGGTGCTGGCAGATTCCGGCAACGAAATGCCTGAAGGATGAGAGCATGAAGGTCTATCAGAAATTAAAAGAAAACGATCTTCCGGGGGCGCGCTATGCGGTTTCCATGATCGTAGGACGTGATACGGAAAATCTTTCGGAAACAGGAGTGACGAAAGCTGCCGTGGAAACGATCGCGGAGAATACGTCGGACGGTGTCATTGCACCGCTCCTCTTTCTTGCCATCGGCGGACCGGCATTAGGCTTTCTGTATAAGTCCATCAATACCATGGATTCCATGGTGGGATACAAAAATGACAAATATCTGTATTTTGGACGGTGTGCGGCAAAGCTGGACGATGTCGTCAATTACATACCGGCGAGAATCAGCGCATGGCTGATGATTCTTGCGTCTGCATGCGAGCGCATGAACTGGAAAAATGCAGAAAAAATTTACAAACGCGACCGTTACTGCCACGCCAGCCCAAATTCTGCGCAGACAGAAGCAGTTATGGCAGGGGCGCTGGAAGTACAGCTTGCCGGAGATGCCGTGTATTTCGGCAAAGTCGTAAAGAAACCAACGATCGGCGATGACATCCGCCCGGTCAAGGCGGAAGATATCAAAAGAGCAAATCATTTGATGTATCTGACCTCGTTCCTCGGACTGGTGTTCTTTGCGGGAATCCGCGCGCTCTTTTTATTTCTGTAAAAAGAGAAGATAAAAACACAACGGAAAAGAGAAAGGAAGGCATATGGTATGAGACAAAATCCACATGGAGGAGACATTTACACGAAAAAATGCAGAGTCGATTTTTCCGTGAATGTCAATCCTCTTGGAGCTCCGGAAAGTGTGAAAGAGGCGGTGAGAAAGAGCGCGGAATCGGTGGAACAGTATCCTGACGCACTGTGCCGGGACCTGACCCGGGCACTGTCGGAAAAGGAGCAGCTTCCAGAAGAAAATATCCTGTTTGCAAACGGCGCCGCGGAGCTTATTTTTGCCCTGACACAGGCTCTCCGCCCGAAAAAAGCGCTGATTGCAGCTCCGGGATTTGCAGAGTATGAAGCAGCACTTTCAGCGGCAGGGTGTTTTATCCGTATGTATCCGCTGCAAAAGGAAAAAGGCTTTCTTTTACAGGACGATTTCTGCGATGATCTGACCGACGATCTGGATCTTGTTTTTTTATGTAATCCAAATAATCCAACCGGCCTTACGATTCCGCAGGAGCTTCTTTTAAAGATCCTGGATAACTGCCGGGAGCGTAACATCTATCTGGTGCTGGATGAGTGTTTCATAGAATTTCTGCCGGAGCCGGAAAAAGTGACGATGCAGGGAAAACTGGACGAATATCCGAATCTGCTGATTCTGCGTGCGTTCACAAAGATTTACGCAATGCCGGGTCTGCGTCTTGGCTATCTGCTCTGCAGCGACGAGGATCTGCTGGATCGGATTAGCCGCAGCATGCAGTCGTGGAATGTTTCGATTCCAGCGCAGATGGCAGGCCTTGCCGCCCTGAACGAGGATGCTTACGTCAAAGAAGCACGGGAACTGATCGGAAAAGAACGCGCCTGGATGAAAGCAGAACTGGAAAAAGCAGGTCTTACCGTATGGGATTCCTGTGCAAATTATCTGTTCTTTGAGGGACCGAAAGGACTTGCCGCACGGCTGGAAAAAGGCGGCATTCTGATCCGCGACTGTTCCAACTACCCGGGCCTTGCCGACGGATATTACCGTGCAGCCGTACGCACACATGAAGAAAACCAGATTCTGACAGAAGCCGTTTCACAGATTCTGCAGTGGTTTTAGGAGGAAAAACGATGGCGAAAGTAATTATGATACAGGGAACGATGTCAAATGCGGGAAAAAGTCTGCTTGCGGCGGGCTTATGCCGGATTTTCCATCAGGACGGATACCGTGTGGCGCCGTTCAAATCACAGAATATGGCGCTGAATTCGTTTATTACGAGAGAAGGCCTTGAGATGGGACGTGCACAGGTCATGCAGGCGGAAGCGGCCGGGATCGAACCGTCCGTTTTGATGAACCCGATTCTGTTAAAGCCGACGAATGACACCGGTTCGCAGGTGATTGTAAACGGTGAGGTACTGGGAAACATGAGTGCGCGGGAATATTTTTCCCACAAAAAAGAGCTGATCCCGGACATCATGAAAGCGTACCATGCACTGGAAGAACAGTATGATATCATTGTGATCGAGGGAGCCGGAAGTCCGGCGGAGATCAACCTGAAAGCCGATGATATCGTCAATATGGGAATGGCAAAGCTTGTGGATGCACCGGTGCTCCTCGTCGGAGATATTGACCGCGGCGGCGTTTTTGCTCAGCTTTACGGTACCGTAGAGCTTTTAGAGCCGGATGAGCGCGACCGCATCAAGGGTCTGATTATCAACAAATTCCGCGGGGACAAAACCATCCTGGACCCGGGCGTTGTGATGCTGGAAGAAAAAACACACATCCCGGTGGTCGGCGTGGCGCCGTATCTCCACATCGAAGTGGAAGACGAGGACAGTCTGACCGAGCGATTCACCAGAAAAGAGGAGATCGGTCTCATTGACCTTGCGGTCATCCGTCTCCCGCGTATTTCAAACTTCACCGATTTCAACCCGTTCGAGCGGATCGAAGGCGTATCACTCCGCTACGTAAGCTCTGTCTCCGAACTGAAAAATCCGGATATGATTCTGCTTCCGGGAACGAAAAACACGATGGAGGATCTGCTCTGGATGCGTCAGAATGGTCTGGAAGCGGCCGTACTGAAGGCGGCTGCGGCCGGAAAAGTAATTTTCGGTGTCTGCGGCGGCTTCCAGATGCTCGGAGATACGCTGAGCGATCCGCTGCATGTCGAAGCCGGCGGAACGATCAAAGGAATGGGACTCCTGCCGATGGATACCGTATTTGCCGGTGAGAAGACGAGAACCCGCGCGGAGGGCGCTTTTGGAAAAACAGAAGGCGTTCTTGCCGGGATCGAGGGAACCCGGATTGAGGGCTATGAAATCCATATGGGAGAAACGGTGCGGAAAGAAGAAACAGAAGCATTCACGTTCATCGATGATCAGAACCGTGCTGATTCGGATAAGCTGGACGGTGCACAGAAAGGAAATGTGTACGGTACGTATGTGCACGGCATTTTCGACAAAGAAGAAGTTGCCGAACGGATCGTGGAAGCACTTGCAAAGAATAAGGGAATTGCCATGGAGCAGATTCACGGTGTCGATTACCAGACATTCAAAGAGACACAGTACGATATTCTCGCAGATGCGCTGCGCGAGCATCTCGACATGAAGAAGATTTATCAAATTCTGGAAGAAGGGGCATAAAGATGAAGATAGAACTGGAGCAGGTAAGCCCGCACGAGATTGAAAAGAGAAGCTTTGAAATTATCACGGAAGAATTAAACGGAAGAACGTTTCCAGAGGATCAGGAACTGGTTGTAAAGCGGTGTATCCACACAAGTGCGGATTTTGATTATGCGGATAATCTCTGCTTTTCGGAGCATGCGGTGGCAAAAGGCATCGAGGCGATCCGGGAGGGAGCCTGCATTGTGACGGATACGCAGATGGCAAGATCCGGCATCAACAAAAAGGTGCTTGCGCGCCACGGCGGTGAAGCGCTCTGCTTTATGTCAGACGAAGATGTTGCGGCAAGAGCAAAAGAAACCGGAAGCACCCGCGCGGCAGCCTGCATGGAAAAAGCAGCGGAGCTGGATAAAAAGCTGATTATTGCGGTTGGAAATGCGCCGACGGCACTGGTCCGCCTCTATGAACTGATCGGGGAAGGAAAAATAAAACCGGCGCTGATCATCGGAGTTCCGGTCGGCTTTGTCAATGTGGTACAGTCCAAAGAACTGATTATGCAGACCAATATCCCGTATATCGTGGCACGCGGACGAAAAGGCGGCAGCAATATCGCGGCGTGCATCTGCAACGCACTCCTGTATATGATGGATCAGGACCGCGGATATTAAAAATAGATGAAAAAACGGAAAGCAGAAGTCTTGACAGATTTCGAATCACCGTTTATACTATGGAACATGGAAAAAGGCTTGGAAGGGAACAAGTAGACGTACAAAAACGCGGACAGAAAGCAGCCGGCAGATGAGAGGCGCATGCAGGTTCTGTACGATTCGAATACATCCCGGAGTTGCGCACCGAATAAAACGGGCGGCAGAAGAACTATGATGCACGTTTTTAGTAGGCTGCGACGTAAGAGACGAACGTTACAGCGTCAGGGTATTCAGAGGTTTTGGATACCGACAAAGGCAGCTGCCGTGAGACAGCTGTGAAGTAAGGTGGTAACACGGGAGATACGGGCTCTCGTCCTTTGAATCGGAAAGGACGGGAGTCTTTTTGTATAAAAAACTTTGGTCCCAGACGGTAACACATACCCGAAAGTCAACCGAAAAAAGGAGAAAAACAAAATGCAGATTTATGACGAACTGATCGCCAGAGGCCTTCTGGCACAGGTAACCGACGAAGATGAAATCAGAGACCTGGTAAACAATGGAAAAGCAACGTTCTATATCGGATTCGACTGCACCGCAGACAGTCTGACCGCAGGTCACTTCATGGCACTGACCCTGATGAAACGGATGCAGATGGCAGGAAACAAACCGATCGCCCTGATCGGCGGCGGCACCACCATGATCGGTGACCCGTCCGGAAGAACCGATATGAGAAAAATGCTGACCCGCGAGGAGATCGACCACAACGCAGAGTGCTTCAAACGTCAGATGGAGCGTTTCATCGAGTTCGGCGAGGGAAAAGCTATGATGCTCAACAACGCAGACTGGCTGCTGAACCTGAACTATGTAGAACTGCTCCGTGAGGTAGGTGCATGCTTCAGCGTCAACAACATGCTCCGTGCAGAGTGCTACAAACAGCGTATGGAAAAAGGTCTTTCCTTCCTGGAGTTCAACTATATGATTATGCAGAGCTACGACTTCTATCACATGTTCCAGAAATACGGCTGCAATATGCAGTTCGGCGGCGATGACCAGTGGAGCAACATGCTGGGCGGTACGGAGCTCATCCGCCGCAGGGCAAGAAGATGGGTAAAACCGCAGGAAACGCTGTATGGCTTGACCCGAACAAGACCAGCCCGTTCGATTTCTACCAGTACTGGAGAAACGTGGACGATGCCGATGTCTTAAAATGTATCCGTATGCTGACCTTCCTGCCGCTGGAGCAGATCGACGAGATGGATTCCTGGGAAGGAAGCAAGCTGAACGAGGCAAAAGAGATCCTGGCCTATGAGCTGACCTCCATGGTACACGGCGAGGAAGAAGCAAAGAAAGCGCAGGAAGGCGCACGTGCCGTATTCTCTACCGGAAGCTCCGAGCATATGCCGACCAGTGAAATTTCTGCAGAGGATTTCACGGACGATAAAATCGATATCGTAACCCTTCTTGTCAAAGCAGAGCTTGCAAAGACCAGAAACGAAGGACGCCGTGCCGTAGAGCAGGGCGGTGTATCCGTAGACGGTGAGAAAATCACAGATCCGAAATATGCCGTAGAAAAAGCAGCCTTCGGCGAGGACGGTATCGTTCTGAAAAAAGGAAAGAAGAATTTCAAAAAAATTTGCGTTAAATAATTAAGTGTGCTATTATAAAAGAATGGATTCCCGGAAGAAATTCCGGGACACACTGAATTATTTGGAGGACAAACAGTCATGGAAAAATATGGCGTAAACGAATTACGAAAGATGTTTCTTGAGTTCTTCGAGAGCAAAGGACATCTTGCTATGAAGAGTTTTTCGTTGATTCCACACAACGATAAAAGTCTTTTACTGATCAACTCCGGTATGGCTCCGCTGAAACCTTACTTCACAGGCGCAGAGATTCCGCCGAGAAGAAGAGTAACAACATGCCAGAAATGTATCCGTACCGGCGATATTGAAAATGTAGGAAAAACAGCCCGTCACGGCACCTTCTTTGAGATGCTCGGAAACTTTTCCTTCGGTGATTATTTCAAACACGAAGCAATCGCATGGTCCTGGGAGTTTTTAACACAGGTAGTAGGGCTCGATCCGAATCGTCTGTACCCATCCATCTATCAGGACGATGATGAAGCATTTGATATCTGGAACAAAGAGATCGGCATCCCGGCAGACCGTATTTTCCGTTTTGGAAAAGAGGACAACTTCTGGGAGCATGGCGCAGGTCCGTGCGGTCCGTGTTCTGAGATTTATTATGACCGCGGAGAAAAATACGGCTGCGGCAAACCGGGATGTACCGTTGGCTGCGAGTGTGACCGTTACATGGAAGTATGGAACAACGTATTCTCACAGTTTAATAACGATGGACATGGTCATTACACAGATCTGATTCAGAAAAACATTGATACAGGTATGGGTCTTGAGAGACTGGCAGTTGCTGTTCAGGACGTAGATTCTATTTTCGATGTAGATACACTTCGCGCACTGACCGACCATGTTGGTGAGGTTGCACATGCTGTTTATCATGAGGATGAAAAGAAGGATGTTTCCATTCGTATCATCACCGATCACATCCGTTCCGTAACATTTATGATCTCCGATGGTATCATGCCGTCTAACGAGGGCAGAGGCTACGTTCTTCGCCGTCTGCTTCGCCGTGCTGCACGTCATGGAAGAATCCTTGGAATTGATGGCCTGTTCTTAAGCGAGTTAGCTAAGGTCGTAATCGCAACATCTAAGGATGGTTATCCGGAGTTAGAAGAAAAGAAAGAGATGATCTTAAAGGTAATCTCTGAGGAAGAAAATAAATTCAACAAGACAATTGATCAGGGTCTGACAATCTTAGAGGATTTTGAGGCAGCAATGAAGGAAGAAGGAAAGACTACACTTGATGGTGCTGATGCATTCAAGCTGTATGATACCTATGGCTTCCCAATTGATTTGACGATTGAGATTTTAGAGGAAAAAGGATTTTCTGTTGATGAAGATGGTTTCAAAGAGGCGATGGAAAACCAGCGTCAGACGGCACGTGATGCCAGAGAGACAACCAATTACATGGGAAAAGATGTTACGATTTATCAGTCCATTGATGCTTCTGTCGAAAGTAAATTTGTCGGCTATGACCGTTTGATACATGAGTCGAAGGTTACAGTTTTGACAACCAAAGATGCCATTGTTGATGAGCTGAAAGAAGGCGAAGAGGGAACGATTCTTGTAGAAGAGACCCCGATGTATGCCACAATGGGTGGCCAGGTGGCAGATGCCGGTGTGATTGAAGGGGCAGATGGTACATTTGTTGTTGAAGATGTCATCAAACTTCAGGGAACGAAGATTGGACATGTTGGACGTGTGACAAAGGGTGTTATCAAAAAAGGTGAAACCGTAAAACTCACGGTGGATGAAGAACAGAGAAATCTGACAGCAAATAACCACAGTGCGACCCATTTGATGCAGCAGGCACTGCGTGAGGTGCTCGGCAGTCATGTAGAGCAGAAAGGTTCGTTAGTGGACAAGGATAAACTTCGTTTTGACTTTACGCATTTCTCTCCAATGACAGAAGAAGAAATTGCAAAAGTAGAGGAAATTGTAAACCGTGAAATTGCGGCAGGTCTTGATGTTGTGACAAATGAAATGTCGATAGAAGATGCGAAGAAAACCGGTGCAATGGCTCTGTTTGGTGAAAAATACGGCGAGGTTGTTCGCGTTGTTCAGATGGGAACATTTAGTTCTGAACTTTGTGGTGGTACTCATGTAAGTAACACCAGAAATATTTCTGCTTTCAAGATTATTTCAGAAAGCGGTGTTGCAGCAGGTGTACGTCGAATCGAAGCACTGACCGGAAAAGCTCTTTTTGAGTATTACAATACGATGGAGAGTGAACTGCAAGAGGCAGCAAAACTTTTGAAAGCAGTGCCGTTAGAAGTGAGTGCAAAAGTTGTTTCATTGCAGGATGAAGTAAAACAACTTCAGAAAGAAAATGACAAACTAAAAGCAAAACTTGCGAAAGAAGCCGCAGGAGACTTGTTGTCCGAGGCCAAAGAAGTGGATGGAATCCATATTCTGACAAAACAGCTTACGGATGTTGATATGAACGGCATGCGTGATTTGGGCGATGAGGCAAAACAGAAGCTTGGTGAGGCATTTATTGTATTTGCAAGCCAGGTTGGGGAAAAAGTGAATTTAATTGCCATGGCAACTGATGGTGCGATGAAAAAGGGCGCTCATGCCGGCAATTTAATTAAAGAAGTTGCATCCATTGTAGGCGGTGGCGGTGGTGGCCGTCCGAATATGGCGCAGGCTGGTGGAAAGTTACCGGAAAAGATTCCGGAAGCGCTCGCGTGTGCAAAAATCGTAATGGAGCAGCAGATTAAGAAATAATATGGAGGAATTGAGCATGGAAAAGGCAAGCAGAAAAAAGGTAGGTTTCTTTAGCAAAATCGGTTTTAAAATGGTACTAATTATTGCTTTGGCAGGAGCATTAATTTCAGCTGTTACAATGTTAATGATTGTTCCACGCAGTACCAAACAGATTGAAACTTTGACAAAGAATGAGATGACAAATTTGGCACAAGCGTATTCAACAGATTTAAATGATAAGTTGATGGAAAAACGTGTCTTATCTTATGATGGTTATGCTAATATTTTAAGAAATGTTAAAATTTCCGGATTAGATACTTCGTATGCGTATTTGCTTGACAAAGAAGGTATTATGCGTTTTCATCCAACGGAATCAAAGGTTGGTAAATCAGTAGAAAATGCTGTTGAAAGATGTAGAAAGTCGTATGAAA
>OKST01000899.1_pt1 | contig 17488 bp, 10 predicted proteins | sample 1606341 | NCBI WGS metagenome assembly OKST01 (sample SAMEA3879563, study PRJEB24766) | human gut metagenome | biome: human-associated habitat; feature: feces | place: USA | collected 1985/1987 | reverse complement strand
TTGCTGAGAGAGCCGTAACCGTGCAGAAATTCCGGGTATGTGGATTAGTGCATTCATGGATGGAAAAGAAGTAATTGAGACGCTTGAGGAGAGAATTACAGGACGTTATTCCTGTGAAACAATTCTTGATGACGATGGTGAAGTGATTGTTAAGGCAAATCATATGATTACGCCAAAACGTGCGGCACGCATTGTGAATACAAAGAAAATTATTGATGCAGGTGATAAGGCACAGGTTAAGATTCGTACGATTCTTACTTGTAAATCACACATTGGTATTTGTGCTAAATGTTATGGTTCAAACATGGCAACGAAAGAACCGGTACAGGTTGGTGAAGCAGTTGGTATTATTGCAGCTCAGTCAATCGGTGAACCTGGTACGCAGCTTACAATGAGAACTTTCCATACAGGCGGTATTGCGTCTGCGGAAGATATTACACAGGGTCTGCCTCGTGTCGAGGAACTGTTTGAGGCAAGACGACCTAAAAATGCTGCTATACTTTCTAAAATTGACGGCGTTGTTCATATTGAAGAAATCAAGACTACCAGAAATGTTATCGTCACCAATCATGAAACAAATGAATCTGAAACGTATATGGTACCTTATAATTTCAAGATCAGAGTTAAGGAAAATGAAGTAATTGAAAAGGGTACAAAGCTGACTGAGGGTAACGTTTATCCGTCTGATATTCTCAGCATTCTCGGTGTTCAGGCAGTTCAGAATTATATTATTCATGAAGTTCAAAAGGTTTACCGCTTACAGGGTGTTGACATCAACGATAAGCACATCGAAGTAATCGTTCGTCAAATGCTCAGAAAGATCAAAGTTGACGAATCAGGAAGCAGCTATCTTCTTCCCGGAGCAATGGTTGATAAAAAAGAAGTGGACGCTATTAACAATTCAATCAGAGACAGAATGGAAAACGGAGAAGAAAATCTTGAATATGTTACCGTTCTTCCTGTACTTCAGGGTATTACAAAAGCGTCTTCAAGCTCCGACAGTTTCCTGTCGGCAGCATCATTCCAGGAAACAACCAAGGCTCTCACTGACGCCGCAATCAGAGGCAAAAGCGATAAGCTTCTTGGTCTTAAGGAAAATGTTATTATCGGTAAACTTATTCCTGCCGGTACTGGTATGGATATTTACAATAAGGTTTCGGTTGTAAGAAATGAAGGATATGGAGCTGAACAGCATTCTTCATCACCGTCTCCGACAGTTACAATCCCTAATATATAAAATTACGGTCAAAAGCAAGTATTTTTGACCAGCGGCATAGTCCTGTTAAAGGATTATGCCGCTTTTTGTAATTTACCATATAAAATATTTTATCCAAATCCATATAATGTGAACCAAGCTAAAAATATACATACCTGGAAAAAATATTTTTCTCTTTAATTTGATATTTATTTACATTTTCCCTCAAACATGATATAATATATGTAATTGTAAATTACATACCGGAGGGGCATTTTATGTTTGCAAAAATTAACAGTCTTGGTCTTTTCGGACTGAATGCATTCAATGTTGATGTTGAAATAGAAATAAGCCGTGGAATTCCGGCATTTGATATCGTAGGACTTCCCGATCTTGTAGTAAAGGAAAGCCGTGAAAGAATAAAAGCATCTATGAGATGCTGCAATATAGAATTTCCCGTGGCTAAGGTAATGGTAAACCTCGCCCCTGCCGGAACAAGAAAAAGCGGTTCTGTTCACGATATTGCTATACTTGTTGCCGTACTGAAAGCCGCAGGCTATATTAAAGAAAACCTTGACTCCTGCTGCTTCATCGGAGAACTTTCATTAAACGGTACCCTGCGTCCTATAGAAGGCGTCCTGCCTATGGTTCTGCTTGCAAGAGAAACCGGTTTTAAATCAGTATTCGTACCCAAGGACAATGCTTTTGAAGCTTCCGTTGCTGAAGGTATCGAAATATATGCAGCCGAATCTGTATCACAGATCCTTGACCATTTTACAATGCGTACAAGAATTGAAAAACAACCGAAATTCATACCTGAAAATAAACCGGAAAACTATACGTTTGATTTTTCAGATGTCAAAGGTCAAAAAACAGCCAAAGCAGCTCTTGAAATTGCCGCAGCTGGAGGACATAATGCACTTCTTATCGGTACTCCCGGAAGCGGAAAAAGTATGCTGGCAAAGCGAATGCCTTCTATACTTCCGGAAATGACGTTTGAAGAATCAATTGAAACTACAAAAATACATTCTGTGGCAGGAAGGCTGCAAAACAATACGGGGCTTATTTCAAAACGCCCGTTCCGCGATCCGCATCACACCATTTCCACAGTGGCCATGACGGGTGGAGGCAGTTATCCACAACCAGGAGAAATCAGCCTTGCCCATAATGGTATTTTATTTCTGGACGAATTGCCAGAATTCAATCGCAGCGTACTGGAAGTCCTCCGCCAACCGCTGGAAGACCGAAAGATCACCATTTCCCGTGTGAAAAGCAATGTGGAATACCCTGCCAGTTTTATGCTGGTAGCCTCTATGAACCCATGTCCTTGCGGATATTACAATCATCCGACAAAAGCTTGTGTATGCAGTCCGGGACAAGTACAAAAATACCTGAATCGTATCTCTGGTCCTCTACTTGACCGCATCGACCTACAAATTGAAGTAGTTCCTGTACCTTTTGAGAAAATGTCCGATGCACATCCGGGAGAAGCAAGTTCCATCATACGGGAGCGTGTAATCTCCGCCCGACAAATTCAGGAAAACAGATATGCAGATATTCCGGGCGTTTACTGTAATGCACAAATGAGCAGCAAACTACTTTCCCTATATGCTCGTCCGGATGACAAAGGTCTTGCCTTACTGAAAAATGCGATGAACAGGCTTAATCTTTCCGCCCGTGCCTATGACCGTATACTAAAAGTGGCACGTACCATTGCCGACCTTGAAAACAGTGACCTGATACAGCCCTCACATTTGGCAGAAGCCATCGGATACAGGAATCTGGATAGAGAAGACTGGGCGGGATAATCCAGAAAAAAACAATAGTTCACTATTTTCCCCCTAATTTGCATCATTTTCTCCCTAACTATAACTTCATTGGCTTAGATTTGCAGTAATCAAAATCTAAAATACTATGGAGGCAAAGACATTATCCCGTTTTTTCCCAAAGTTGTCACTTATAAGAAAGGACAACATGGAACGACCGCCTTTATTCTTTACATTACATCTATCCAAAGATAGTAATATAAAGCAAATATCCTTTTGTCTTCCATTCATCTCAATTAATTGTATATCAAAATATTACAATAATCTTGTAATACACTTGAAATATATCTGTAATAAGTACAGCCTACTTTTGCAGCCAGAATAATATTTATAAATATACAGAAGAAGAGAACATAATTTATAACTAAAACTTTATTTTATGCTGAATGTACAATTAAAAAGAAAAAGGACATTTGCGCAAAGCGTGCTCTTTGTAGTGTTCTTGCTAAGTAGTACCTTAGCATTTGCCCAGAACAAGGTTACCGGTACTGTTACAGACAAATCCGGTGAGCCATTGGCAGGCGTCAATGTATTAGAAAAAGGCACCACCAATGGTTGTATCACCGATCTTGACGGTAAATACTCTATAGAAGTGAAAAGAGGGCAAACCCTCATATTTACTTTCATTGGCTTTACTAAAAAAGAGGTTCAAGTGAACCAAAGCGCTATTAATGTAGTAATGGAGGAAGATTCCCAAACATTAGATGAAGTAGTAGTAGTGGGATATGGTAGCATGACGCGTAAGGATGTTACCAGCTCTATCACAACAGTGAAAGCAGATGATTTGAACGTAGGTGTCTACACTAATCCGGCGCAACTGCTACAAGGAAAAGTTCCGGGATTGACCATTGCCAATACCAGTGACCCTAATGGCTCGGCATCTATCTCTCTGCGTGGTACATCTTCTTTACGCGAGGGTGCAGCCATGGAACCATACTACGTAATCGATGGCGTCCCGGGCGTCAGCCTGTCGCTTATTGCTCCGGAAGACATTGAAAGCATCGATGTTCTTCGTGATGCCAGTGCCACAGCCATCTATGGTTCAAAAGCCGCTAATGGTGTAATCATTGTCACCACCAAGAAAGGTAGCAAGAATGGTAAAACCAATGTAAACTACAGTGGTTATGTAGCTATAGATAATACTTTGAAAACTCTGGACATGATGAATGCCAGCGAACTTCTGGCCTATGCCAACGCAAATAATGTCGACCTTTCCCCCTACTACGATGTAAACAACCCGGCCGACACCAATTGGCAGGATGAAGTATTGCGTTCCGGTTTCAGCCACAATCATAATATCTCCATCAACGGTGGCAATGAAAAAACCACCTATAGTGCATCTCTCAACTACATCGACCGAGAAGGTGTTGTGAGAGGAACTTCAATGGATCGCATCACAGCCCGTTCTTTCTTGCAAACCAAAACTCTGAAAGATCATCTGGATTTGTCGGTTAGTGTAAATGCAAGCATAACCAACAAACAAACGGCCTCAACCGAAAATCAGGGACGGAGTGTACTGGATGCCATGTACTATTACAATCCGCTGGTTCCTGTAAAGAATGCAGACGGTTCCTGGTACGCTAATACAAGTATCTCACAAAGTTATAACCCGCTGTCAATGGTCTATGAAGATCAGTACAAAACAAAAGAGAAAATGTTGCAAGGTATTGCCAAAGCAACCCTTCACATCATTGACGGACTAGATTGGAATCTGAATCTTTCTTATCAAAACGAACAGTATATTTACAGTAACTACAATACTACACAGTCACAACTTCCCAACATCTCTTCCCGCCACGGTCAGGCTTCACGCAGCACCAAGGAAAACATCAAGAAGCAGATGGAAACTTACGTCAATTATGACCATGTATTTGCCGACAAACACAAACTGGGTTTGATGGCCGGTTACTCTTGGGAGCAGAACGATGATAATGATGGCTTCGGCTTAACTGTATACAACTTTTACGACGATTACCTGAAATATTACAATATGGGATTGGCCAACAATATGGATATTGACGGCATTAATAGCGACAACAAACTTTCAACCCTGCGCATGATTTCATTCTATGGCCGCGTAAACTACAGTTTTAACAGCAAGTACCTGTTCCAAGCTACCATACGACGCGATGGTTCTTCCGCTTTCGGCAAGAACAACCGCTGGGGTACATTCCCTTCCGTATCATTGGCATGGCGCATTACAGAAGAGAATTTCATGAAGAATCAGAAAGTGTTTGATGACCTGAAATTCCGCATAGGCTATGGTGTAAGCGGTAACTCACTGGGATTTGACGCCTATACCGCACAGCAAACTTACGGTGCATCGGGTTGGTTCACTTACGTGGATCCCGTCACAGGATCATCCTCCAGCTACCGTACACTGGCCGCTACCAAAAATGCTAATCCAGACCTGAAATGGGAGCGTACAGGCATGTTCAACGTCGGTATTGACTTCGGATTCTTCAACAACCGACTGACCGGTACCATCGAATACTACGACAAGCGCACAAAAGATTTAATTTATGACTACCCAGTTTCTACCAACCGCTATCCTTACGGCACAATGACCGCCAATGTAGGCGAAATCAGCAACAAAGGTATCGAACTAACCATCAATGCCACCCCAGTAATAACAAACAACTTCACCTGGAATACAACCTTAAACATTGCCCACAACAAAAACAACGTGGAGTCACTATCCAATGATACTTATTCTGTGAACTACCGTGATTATGGCAATCCAGACGTAGGCGGCTATGCTACTACCAATGTCCAGAGACTGATGGAGGGCAGCCCGGTAGGTCAGTTCTACGTTTGGGAATGGGCCGGTTACAATGAAGACGGTGGTTCCATCTTCAATGACTATGATGCAGAGGGAAATCTGATAGGCACCACCGATGCCCCGGATGATGGCGATCGCCGCAAAGCTGGTTCTGCACAGCCTAAGGTTACTTTCGGATGGAACAATGCCTTTACCTACAAGAACTGGTCATTGACTGCCTTCTTTCAAGGCATTGCTGGAAACAAAATTTTCAATGCAACACGTGCCTTCTACAACAATGTGACCTTGCTCAATACCGGCAAGAATGTATTAAGCGAAGTGGCTACCATGCAAAAGGCTACTGATACACGTGCTCAAGCTCCATCGGACCGCTATATAGAGAACGGTTCTTATTTACGCCTGGCTTCGTTATCATTAGGTTACGATTTCGGCAAACTGGGTGACTGGGTAAACAGTCTGAAAATCTATGCTACCTGCAATAATGTGTTTACCTTAACCGGTTATAAGGGAGTAGACCCTGAAATCAATCTAGGTGGCTTACAACCGGGTATTGACTGGCGCAATACTACTTACCCACGTACTCGCACCTTCATGTTTGGCGTGAATATCAATTTCTAACTCCTTAAAAAGAAAATATGAATATGAAAACAAGATATATTCTTTCCGGTGTCTTGATGGCACTTGCAACTGTAGGTTGCACTGATTTGGATGTAGATATAAAATCGGTCTATACAAAATACCCTACCGACTCTGAGATTGCTATAGAAGCCAAAATAAGCGATGCTTATTATGCGTTCCGTGCTGCGCTTGGCCGTCGCTACGATGAAGGAATTTCATGTAATTCAGACGAATATACGGCAGTCAGTTTCGGTGGTGACTATCTAAACGAACGTGACATGGCCAACTTCTCACTCCATAACGTCGATCCCAATGCCTGTAAAAGCCAGTTGAATGTCTATAACGATATTCAAAGCGGCATTACCAAATGTAACCAAGTCCTCATAGATTTGGGAGATGAAAATGCTACAGTTTCCGCACCAGTACGCGCCGCACGTGCTTTCTATACTTTTCTGCTAATGGACAACTGGGGAGATACTCCCATTATCGACTATCGTCTACTGGATGAGAGCGGCATTGTCAACCGCTCTCCACGTGCCGATGTAGCTCGCTGGATTGAATCCGAACTATTAGAAGTGCGTGATTACTGCCCGACAGAAGTCTCCGAAAACACTTATGGTAAGCCTACTCGCTGGATGGTAGACGCACTGCTCGCCAAACTTTATATTAACTGGAATGTCTATACACAGGATGTTACCAGTGCCAGTTGGTCTTCTACCGCTGCAAATGAAAAGATAAACGAATGCGTAGCAATGTGTGATGATATAATTGAATCCGGTCTGTTCGATCTGAGTGATGATTACAAGAAAAAGTTCCTGTACAATAACGGAGCACATATTAAGGACTTCATTTACGCCATGCCATTTGACGCAATTACTGACGACAACGACCATGCTTTATATTATGCCCGTTTCCGTACTTGGCGTCAAGGACAGAAGAACAATGGCTTCTACTCCGTTGCTCTGTCTTCTTCTGTAGGTGGGAATATGGCATTAACTCCTGAGTTTGCAGAGTTGTTCTGTCTACCGGGAGATCGTCGTAACGATGTTATTGCCGGTGATGGCACAGCCGAAACATTTGATGTTTACCAGTACGATGCCGTCACTGGTGAAAAAACAAATGTACGCAACTTATACAACAATGAAACTCCGGTCACTTTCACCAAGCAGATTACATTGATAAAACAAGATGGTGATCTCAATACTGGTAAGGACTTGACCGGATGGATACAAGGATATAAATCTATCAAATTCTTTCCCTATGTAGAAGAAGTAAATGCTCATTCCCGTCATCAAAGTAACGATGTGCCTATTTTCCGCTATGCAGATATCCTGCTGATGAAATGCGAAGCTATTGTAAGAGGTGCATCCGCTACCCGCGGTGACACACCACAAAGTCTGTTCAATCAGATTCGATCTTATGTGAACGCTCCTACCATAGCCACCAATCCGTCTTTACAAGATATTTTAGACGAGCGCGGTCGCGAGTTTCTTGACGAGCATTGGCGCCGCAATGACTTGATTCGCTTTGGTGACTTTGAGCGTAATTGGGGATTCAAGAGTCTAAACCCAAACGCGAATGCATTAACAAATCGTTTGCTGCCTTTGAGCAACGATGTATTGAACCTCAACACCAACTGGGAACAGAATAAGGGATATTAAGCTAAGTAGATGTTCATAATTAGTTCACATAATGACAGGCGAATAAATGATAATTTATAGTGCAAACTAATTATGAACATCTACTTATTGTTTTCTTTTAGAGTTTCTAAAACCTAAAGCCCCGCATTGCAACTGATACACCCAAATTAGTCAGTTGCAGTGCCTGGCTTTTTCATTCAAACAAAAACTTCTACCAATGAAAACCAAACTAATCACACTATCCTTCCTATTGTTATTCTCAACAAATACTTTTGCACAAGATACCGGACTTACCAATTACGTCGATCCGCTTATCGGTTCCGAGGGACTGGGCCGTGTCTTCATCGGTCCTTCCTGCCCCTACGGAATGGTGAAACCCTCACCGGACTGTACCCCACGTCCCAACAGCGGCTGGTTGCCCATGCCCGAACAGGTGGACGGCTTCTCCCAAGTACACGTTAGCGGAACAGGTGGCGGCCCCAAATACGGAAACATCCTTGTAATGCCTTTCTGCAACGGAATGGACCGTATCAACCACATCGACCATCGCAAGGATGAAACAATAAAATTAGGATATTACTCCACCCAATTCCAGTCTTCCGGCATACAAACAGAAATTACCACCGCCCCCAAAGCATCGTTCTATCGGTTCACCTACCCCAAAGACTCCCTGAAATCACTGGCCATCGATGCCGGATTCTTCTTAGGTGAAAGCCCCGTACCCGATGCCCGCGAAGCTCAGCAATTCGTAGGTTCCGAAATACAAATCGTCTCCGACCATGAAGTCATCGGCTACACCCGTATTCGCGGCGGATGGAACAATGGCCGTGCCTATACAGTTTACTTTTACGCAGAAACCGACAAGCCTTTCGTAAATACAGCTACCTGGAAAAGCGATAAGATCACAGATGAGAAGTTCCAATACGACTCACATCAAAAGACCGGAGCCCTGTTGCGCTTCAACTCTTCTGAAGACGTTATACAACTGAAAGTAGGTATCTCCTTCCTCAGCTCACTGAAAGCACGTCAGAATGCCCATACTGACATTCCTCACTGGTCATTCGAAACTGTACACAAACAGTTACTGGCCCAATGGGAAGATTTACTCCAAAGAATTGAAATCTCTCCCCGCACCCCCGAAGCACAGAAACGTATGTTCTACACCGGCCTCTATCATACCATGATTATGCCTGTAGACCGCAGTGGAGAAAATCCTCTATGGGCAGATGACGAACCTTATTACGATGACTTCTACGCCATCTGGGACACTTACCGCACTTCTACTCCACTCATCACCCTGATAGACCCGAAACGTGAAACAGACATCGTCCGTTCACTTATCAACATCTACAAACGAGACGGCTACATGCCCGACGCCCGTAGCGGTAACAGCAATGGTCGTACCCAAGGCGGTTCGAATGCTGAAATCGTAATAGCCGATGCTTTCGTAAAAGGTCTGGAAGGAATAGACTATGAACTCGGTCTGCAAGCCATGCTGAAAGATGCAACCGTCTGCCCCGGCGACCGCCATGAAGCGGAAGGGCGTGGCGGACTGATACCCTATCTGGAACTCGGCTATATCCCCTACGGCATCCCCCGCGCCGGAAACCGCACCGTAGAATATTCTTATTGTGACTATGCCATCGCCCTGGTTGCCAAAGGTCTGGGAAAAGAGGATCTTTACCAACACTACCTGAAACAATCCGGAAATTGGAAGAATCTCTGGCGTGACGATTATGAACATGCCGGTGCCAAAGGCTTTATCCTGCCCCGTGATGAAAAGGGTAATTGGCTGGATGAAATCACTTTCGGAAAATCCAAGATACAAAAACCGACTTTTACCTATACCCCCGTCACCTTTGAAGGCCCCTGGTACACTCCCTGGTGGGACATGTTCTTCTATGAAGCTTCTTCGTGGGAGTATTCTCTGAGTATTCCGCACGATGTTCCCGGACTGATTGAGAGATGCGGCGGTGCAGAGAAGTTTGAAACACGTTTGGACATTTTCTTCGACAAGGGCTTCTTCAATGTAAACAATGAACCGTCTTTCCTCTCCCCCTGTCTTTATCATTGGTTGGGAAAGCCCTACCGGAGCAGCGACCGTATCCGTGAAATCATCTCCAAGAACTACAACGATGGTCCTGTCGGACTACCAGGAAATGACGACTCGGGTGCCATGTCGTCCTGGCTTGCTTTCCACATGATGGGATTATATCCCAATGCCGGACAAGATTATTATCTGATCAACACTCCTTTATTGGAAGAAACAATCTTTCGGTTAGATAACGGAAGGACTTTCCGGATTTCCACCCAGGGGCTTTCGGACAAGAACAGATACATACAATCCGTCACACTGAACGGAGCGGCTTACCCTTACTCAGCTATACGGCATAAAGACATCATTGCCGGTGGTGAACTAATCCTGAAGATGGGAAAGAAACCAAGTGAATGGGGGCAGCAATTATTGTTGAACGAAGAAAACAAGAAATGATGAAGAAACATATAATTCTATCCGTCTTATTGTGCCTGGGCTTCACCGGAAGCCTGTTGGCACAGAGCATTGTACCCGATACACTGCTATTTGTATTCAAACTGCACGGACAGACACGGAAGTATGAAATGTCTTTCCGCGAAAAGCAGGATTCAATCTGTCTGTATTGGGGAATAGAACGCAACCTAAAATGGCAATCGGGAAGTTATACCATGGGACCTAAGTCCATAGAGCAGGCCGTACAGCTCAGTTTCCTGCAACCGGAAGACGGTAAGCACGTACAGCTCTCTCCGGAGGAAACGGTTTACTTCCTTTCCCGCTCCGCCTATAAACAGCTGAAGGAACAGAATACACTTGTATACAATCAGACAACATACTCCGTTCTGGATAGCAATGAGAGAGCTTTGGGTTATCCACTCATTCATGTGAAAGATGCTGTGGAAGGATGCGAAATGTGGATACTGGATAATCCAAAACTTTCGTTAGTATGGAGAATGCGCAATAACCCGTTAGGGATTAACTGGGAAATAAGCACTCCCGAATTACCTTCCTTATAAAAAACTTTATTTATCACATAATCCCCTCATATAGAAGGTGGCATCTTTCGTTACAAAAGATGCCACCTTCTATCAACAAGCTTTCAGAATTCGTCATCCTCTCCATCCAGTCAGCTATGTGAAAGGTTCTGTATATAAATATCCAGACTATCTGTAGCAGATAAAGCCAATTTAATCTTAATACGTTGTTTAGCCTTCAACACAGATCGGGGAGTTATATTAAAAAGGATCGAAATTGTTTTATTGCCCAATCGGGCACGAACTAAATAGCACAGTTTCAACTCCCGAATATTCAATTGATAAGAAACCAAGTCTTCTGACAAACACCTGCACTCCATTCTCTATATGAAACACCTGTTCTTTCTCTCCTCTAGTCAGACAATGCAGATGAAACAACGCCCCTTTCGGCATATTATTATGTTACATCCATTATTCTCCAACTTAGTAATGACTAAAAAATAACTTGGTACAGATTATACTGGTTTTATTAGGTAACACTTAAAAAACAACTTGGGACGGATGAACTCGGGACTATAAAGTTATTCAAGAGTTTCGCAAGCAGCCTGAAAGGTTACATGCAAAACTTGAGTAAAGTTACTTTCTTACTTTGTCAGGACATACTTTTATTTTCATTTTTATCTTTCAGTTCTTCAGCCTATTCCCGAATCGCCTCATTTATAAGCTTTACGGCTGAAACCTCCGCTGAATGAGCTGAACCATCCCGGAATCACTCAGTGATGCGACCGATATGTCAATATGTCAAATTGATAATTCTAACGTGCGAGAATGCTTTCTTTCAGCACTGTCGGAGGGGAAGAAGTGAAAAGCGCAAGGAGAACGTTTAGTAAAAACGTACAGTGATTGCTGTCTGCAAGAAAAAGAATCACTATGATCTTTTTATCTACCGATCCGCTTTAAATAGTCTTTATGATTAACAGTATTACTGCAAAATGAAACTTGCAGGATGGCTGGAGCTCGTATTCAGATAGAACAGAATAAACCGGTTTTGGAGAAGGCTACACCCTTTCATCCGGATGGTGTCACCCTTTTTGCAGGATAGCTACACCCTTTTGGGCAAAAGGTGTAGCCATTTTGCAAATTACATAGTTAGTTGTGCGCAATTACATTATTAGTTATACCTTATTACATGGTTAGTTATGCTCAATTACATGGTTAGTTCGAGGCAAACAGATGGTCTGTTTCAAGGAAAATGAGGATTCATTGAGCCAGAAGAACCTGTTTGCATCAAGCACATGTTAGCGGAATGCACATAATAATATCTTTATGCTTGCAGAATGAAAATATTAGCATCATTATTATTATTCTATTAAATCCGCTCGTTGCACACTTGCGAAACTCTTAAGTCGTTCATCAACAATAGGCGTGACCCACCTATATATCGGACCTGTTGGATCTATAGATCGGACGTGTCGCATCTATAGATCCAACGTGCCGCATCTATAGATCCAATGGCACCCATATATAGATACTAGAAGAACCGGCTGAAAGACTGAAACTAAAAATCCTGTAATTATAGTTTGCCAGTATATGCATTTGACGGAATTCAGCCATTTGATGTTGACACAAATCTAAAAACTTATGACAAACAAAGACCCATTGATGAATCTCTATCATCAAAACAAATTTCCCATTCAACCGGATCAGAATCCGGGTTGAATGGGAAATATATTCTTTAGATTTCGTTTTCTATTCTATCACAAGAAGAGTAGCAGAATTACTGATTACTCCCACCAATTGATATTGCCGTTTTCCACTGCTGCCTGGAAATTCGGATACTTGATTTCAATGTTCTGCCGTTCATCAGTCCACTCACAGGTAGTCGGGCAGCACAGTTTCCCTGGAGCTTTCCCCACTTCTGCCGGCAATATCACATCATTCACGCGAACGGGTATATCTTTTATATCGTTATATCTGTTCTTTAGTCGGAATATTACCGGAGCTTTTGCCTGCTTGTCATAAGTATTCACCATTGTGGATTGAGAAACACCAAACAGTTCGTGTACTTCATTGTCTTCAATATACAAAGGCATTGTACCACCGGCTGCCTGTAAGGTCACCACAGTTGCACCATTCACGGTTACGGCATCAAATACAACATCATTGAAATCGAAATCTCCACCAGATATTGTAAGATCTTCCGCCATGATTCTTTGGGCTTTTATATATTTAGCCGGAACAATTCGTACGATCCAATCGCTATAATCTCCATCCGGTGGAGTGTTTTGATTCATATAGCACTCAAAATCAAGTCCAACATAATAATCTCCTTCATAGAATATTATTATATGTTCATCATATCTGGTGCCTCCTTCGCCCTTATAGCTGAATGAACTTGTACCGCTGTCATACATAAACATGATACTTCCGGCTGATTTATTGAAATTGTAAACCTCATCCGGAGTCCCATTCTTCTCCTTATGTACAGCCAATTGATTCATATTGTCCTTATTTCCATAGTAGACATGCTGAACAAAGAAATCCGACCAATTCACACTCTCTATAACAGTGGCCTTTGAAGGATCTTTGAAAAGCTCTACAATTTTGTTTATTTTCTCAGAAGTAAGATCATCACTTGAGGGAACTTCCACGAAGTCCTTCCATTGATTGCTATTAGGATTGGAACTACGTGTTGTTGTCCCTCCAAATCCCCAATTCTGATTAGAAGCAATTGCTCCATACTTTCCTACAAAAGCTGCTTCATACTGAGCAAGCTTTACATCTCCTGCTTTGTCCGGATCGTATAGACTATCGGAACTACAAGAATACAAGGCGCCTACAATGACACTTAAAAGTCCCAACTTAAGAATTCTATTCATACGCTTCCTGTTTTTTATGTTAAACGATTCTTTTATTGCCTGTTACTTTAAAGTAAAAGCATATTCTCTGATACAAAGATATATATATTTTGCACAAGTTGTATTTATTTTAGGATAAAAAATACAACTTTTAGTCAAAACAGGAGTTGATTGCTCTATAAACGCTGAGATTGGGTGGTAATCCTTTATATATTCTTACTTTACGGCTATTCTTTTCCTATTATCTCCGCCAGGAAAGTTTCAACCTCTTTCCATGAATAATAAGGAACCATTTTGCTCTTCAACGGCAGTGTCACTTCACACTCGTTCAACAGAAATTTCACCAGTATATCATTCTTCTTATCGCGATAGAAAATCAGTTGAAGATTAGCTCCCATAGGAGAAACCCGGTAATCTTGCCAGGCAAGATGAAACTTCTCCATATCCACCTCCTGATTACTACATCCTTCTATCTGCATCAAAGCAAGCAGACGAATGAGATGAGTATCATGCCCGAAACGGAGATCGGCCGCAGGGGTTCCTTTCTCTATGGCGGCATCCGCACTTTCCAGGATATTACGCAGCAAAGGTACGGCACAACGAGGCATCAGGCCGCCATTGAGCGGAGCAGCAGCATTGCAAACATACATGCGGGCATTCACTGTCTTCCAAACTCCTACTAATTCCTCATATTCAAAGATATCATAGAAAGACAAATCCAACTCAACATTCTGCATATCAGCGGCAATCCAATAAAGGCTGCGCATCATGGCGTCTTGATCCGTTATCGCTTCAGGCTTCACAAACAGGGAGGCCATCAGACGTTCGGGACGGACGTTCTTTTTTTCAAACTCTCTGAAGCTACGCCTCCACGGAGCCTTCTCAGAAGCAAATTTCTCACCTTCGGGGGATGTATAGGCGATATAATCCATATACCGATGGTAAGCTCTACGGTTTACTTGCAGGCCAGGATTCAGTTCTTTCAGGCGTTCGGTGAAATAACTCATACTCATGGCACAACGCAGGGAAGTGGATGAGCGGGCGTCAATGAAAGCGTCCCCCCGAAATACTTGCGGAAAGTTATGATACATCCGTTCGGCTATCTCACGGTGCTGGCGCTCGCCAAGTGGGGTGATACTTCCACTACATCCGCGGGCATCTTCCCAAACCTTATGCAGACGTTCGCGGACATCCACGCCAAGGGGGGTCAGTTCGGAACATTGATAAAGGGAATCAAAGACGCAGATAACTTCCGTATAACGCTCATCCGCCGTCATCCAGCGGGAACCGTGACGACCGTAGTGACTGATGTAGAAAGGCTCATAACCAGTAGGGGCAGGAGTATAGGTGGATGAAGGAACAGGATAAGCATAATAAATACTTCCTGTCTGCTCCGGAGTTAATGCAGACTGGGAACGAGCTGTGAAAGTACACAGCAAATACAAGATAAAAATTATGCTTTGTCTCATCTTCGTGACGAATTTAAGTTATTAATATGAATCAGTAGCTTGTAGCTTATCACTTTTATTTCTTTATTTTCAGATTACGAACATCCCTCTGCCCAATGCCTTCTGCTGCCTGATCGGGACGGATATCTCCCCAAGTAACGGTGCAATCATCTATCAGAATATCAGATGCCGTATCGATATAAAAACCATACGTCTTATCATGGATAAACCCTTCGCCCACACACGGACGTTTATCATAGATACCACCCTCATAAGCCGTACGCTTTTGCAATAGCAGGTCTACGTCTTCAAAGTAGATATGATTCACTTTGTCTTGTGTATCCCCACCTACAAAGATGCCGTTCTCGCTGGTGCATTTGATATTTGAAAAGTAAATACGGCTCACCTCTCCGCAACGTCCTTCGGTAGCTCCCTTCGGGAAACGCCAGCCGGCATCCTTATGATTGCCTACGGCACGCGGATAGGAAGTCACGTAAATAGGTTCCGCCTTTCCCCACCAGACATCAGAGAAGAACATGCAATCCACAATCATATTAGAGAAAATCACATTGGTAACCGTTCCTTCATCCCGGTTCTGAATACCGATGCCACGGTTACTGTTCTTAATGATACAGTTATTGAACAGTACATTATTAATCTTATCCATATTTTCCGAACCGATCTTGATGGCACAGGAACGGGAAACCATAGTACAGTTGGTTACAACTATGTCTTCGCACGAACCGTATTCTTCAAACTCACGACGATTCTTCAGACAGATGCAGTCATCACCCGATTCGATATGGCAATTGGCTATGCGCACATTCTTGGAATGGTCTACATCGATGCCGTCACCGTTGCGTATCTTCAAGTTATTCAGGATAGAGATGCCATCGATGGAGACATCGTTGCAACCGATGAGATGAACCGTCCAATAGGCACTGTTGCGGATTGTCACATCACGGATCACTGTTTTCTCTATATTGATAAGCGTCAGTACATGCGGACGGGGATCAAAGTCGGTCACCGGTTTCAGTTCATAAGAGTCTTCCAGTTCCTTACCCATAAAGGAGACACCGTTTCCATCTATGGCTCCTGTTCCGGTGATGGATACCTCTTTCAGATCTTGACCATGAATCCACATCATGCCTTCACCACGATTATCACGGAAAGCGCTCAGTGTATAGGCAGCCTCATCAGGATTGGCAAGCAGACAGGAATTAGGTTCCAGATGCAGTTCCACAAATGAGGCCAGATGGAAAGGGCTGCACATGAAAGTACGCCCTGCCGGAACCAGTACCGTTCCGCCACCCGACTTGGAACACTGATCGATAGCAGCTTGTATGGCCGCGGCGTCATCGGTGACACCATCACCTTTGGCTCCGTATTCCATAATGTTATAAATAGTCCCTCCGGTCTTCGGAGTGCCGCATGCCCCTAACAGCAAGATGCTGCACAGGACAAACAAAAATGCTTTTGCTCTCATATAAGTTATCTTTCTTAAAATTAGTAAGCTACGGGCCACGAGCTGCAAGTTACGAGCTACAAGCTACGAGTGCTGCGCTATATAGTCCTATAAGCTATCAACTATTATTTTACACTAACATACCGGAAGGCACTTGTAGCTCGTAGCATGTAGCTCATCACTCAATCACCGTCGGCGGACAGTCTTCCGCTGCTGCTCCCCACTCTTTATTCGGTTTATCCCCCATCACAAACTCCATCACACCACCGTTCACTATATCCTGATGGGTAATGTAATTACGCGTATAAGGTTTTCCGTTCAGCGTTGCCGACTGAATATAGATATTCCTCTGCGATGCGTTACGGGCTTTCACCGTGAACTTCTTTCCACTCTCAAGATTCAGCGTGAAGCTGGGGAATGAGGGGCTGGCAAGTATATAATACGGAGTACCGGGACACACCGGATAGAATCCCATAGCGGCAAACATGTACCAGGCCGACATCTGTCCGGCGTCCTCGTTGCCCACGATGCCCTCGACCTTGTCGGCGTAGGGCTTGCCGTTCACGGCGGCGATCTCACCCTCGTGGAAGGTGATCTTCAGACGCTCCTCGGCGTGGGCCGTAACCTGGCTCGGGTAGGCCTGCTCGGGC
>OKST01000877.1_pt1 | contig 17864 bp, 5 predicted proteins | sample 1606341 | NCBI WGS metagenome assembly OKST01 (sample SAMEA3879563, study PRJEB24766) | human gut metagenome | biome: human-associated habitat; feature: feces | place: USA | collected 1985/1987 | reverse complement strand
GGAAGCGATAAATGCTATATCATTACATGCGGCCGAGACGACGGCGTAAAAAATTATCGTTACCTTGATCTTATCGTAGAAGGTACACTAGAAGAACAGATGCCGCTCCTAGAATATGCAAAAATAAGACAGCAATCAGGAGCAAACAAATAAAAAACAGTCCGGTCAAAAGCCGGGCTGTTTCTTTATAGGCGATCGTAAAGATCAGGCGGAACATATTCTTTTAGGTCAGCCGTAGTCAATTGCCACTGCTTCCAGTCATCAATAGGGCGCCTCATCTTTTTCCTAGAAGAAGACTCAGATAAATATTTCTCAGAAAGATCAGATAAGGTCTGACCATTGATAAGTGAAAAGCTTATCTTTTCACGCTTTTGAAAATCCTGAGCAAATGTCCGTGCCTCCTCAGAAAAATCACTAGTCGTTACAAAAATAAGATAATCAAGGCGAATCGGATAAGCCATGCAGGCACCTGCCGTTTAGACCATTATTATCGCTTACAATAACATCATAGCCGCCGTCATTAGTGCGAGGCGTTGTATGTGCCCGTTTGCCCATTGCGCGAAAAAGAGCGGCACAATATTCTTCAAACGCAAACGGATCCTCCTGAAAGCGTTTGTGAAGCTCGTGGGAAGAGCCGCTTCTGTAAGTGTCATCACTCTTACGCAGCAGCCTTTTCTTTTCAATCTCAATAGTACAAGGCAAAATCTCATAGCCCTCCTCACGCAAATGACGCACAAGACGAACCATCTGCATAGGGTTTTTCATGAAAATCTTATAAGAGTCAATCATAAGACAGCTGTTTTTCCAATTGATTTTATTGCCCTTACGCCTCTGATCACGTGTCTTATCTTGATTGGCATAGCGCCAGGATGGAAAGCGAAGAACATAAGAATTCCGCGTAAGCGGCAGACGAAAACGACGCTTAATAATAGTATGCTTCGGCAGACGGCTAATACCATAACGGCGGGCAAAATGACCAGGAAGCCATAGATGATAAAGACGCTTTAAAATAAAAAAAAGAAAAAAGAAGGATTTATAAAAATCCCTTAAATTTATTTTTTCCTTCTGGAAACTCCAAATCCAAATATTCCGAAGATTAAAACAACCAATAAAGCAAGTATTGGATTTCCTGTTTTTGCCATTGCATCAACACCCATTGCAACTTCATCAGAATCCATAATATCTTTATCAGCAGGATGTACTGGAGCAGGAGCCGGAATTACAGTAACTGAAACATTACCATAATTGTTAGTCATATTCAAGTCAACTGTACTTCCATTTACAAATACTTCATTAGATATTACGCCGGTTTTTAAAACAATACATGTAATTTCCAATGTAGCATTGCTTTTGTTAGTTAAATTACCGATTGTCCAAATACCAGTTGCCGGATCATATACTCCTACACTTGCTTTATATGAAACAAATTTAAGAGCATCTGATAATTTATCTACTGCATAAACATCCAATGCTGTGTCAGGACCATTATTTTTAACAACAATAGTGTATGTGATTCTATTTCCAACACTTACCCTATCAACATTAACTATTTTTACAACAGACAAATCTGCTGTTTGAGGAACAGTAATATTTACAGTAGCATTGTTGTTAGTTACGTTAGGATCAAAACCTGTTCCATTTACACTTACATTGTTTTGAATAAATCTTGTTTTAACTATTTTTACAGTAATAACTAATTTAGCTGTTTCATTATTAGTTAAATTACCGACTGCCCAAACACCATTTGTTAAATCATAATATCCTTTAGAAGCATTAGCTGAAATGAATTTGAAATTATCTGCCAATACTTCAGATACTTTAATATTGGTTGAGTTATCCGGACCGTTGTTTCTTACAGTTATTGTGTAAGTTATTTCGTCTCCATAATTTGGAGTAGCATTATTTACTATTTTAATAATTTCTAAATCAGCAATATTTACATGTATTGTAGTATTTGAAGTGTTTCCTTCAGGATGCTCATCACTAGTAACATTTACACAATTGAAGATATCCTGACCGGTTGTACTTAATATTGCAGCATAAATATCTACAACTATCTTACTGCCAGTATGCATATTTCCTAATGAAATAATTTGAGTGTAATTAGTTAAATTACCTCCATTTATTCTGTAGGTTGCAGATTTAACATCCAACAATCCAGCATCTAAAATATCTTCCAATTTAACATTTAATGAATCTGAAGACCCGCCAGCAATAACAGTAATAACAAAGTGTGCTGTGTCTCCAGGGTTAAGTGCTTTGATTTCAGCATCCTTAATTACAGCCAAAGTAGTGTTGGCTATTACATTAACTGTTTCATTAGCTGTAAAGTTACCTCTAGCATCATCAACACCAGTAGTAATATTAACAGTGTTTAAAACATCACCACGAACAGAACCGTTAACCTTAGCTCTGAAATACACAGTTACATCAGCACCTGCATTAATATCACCTAAACTGACAGATCCATTGTAATCTAACCAATCTACACCATTTAATGAATATTGTAAGTTAAGCAATTCCTTACTGTTGAATATGTCTTTTAGAACAACATCACTAGCAACAGAAGGACCGTAATTGTTTATAACAACAGTATAACCTACATTTTCACCAGCAACAATTATTGTTGAATTTGCAACTTTTGTAATGTTTAACAATACTGATTCAGGAACATTAACACTAACAGAAGCGTTATTGTTGGTTAAGTTAGTATCATGACCAGTACCAGTAACATTAACATTATTAATAATATTTCCAACCTTAATAACCTGAACAACAATCTTTAAAGTTACACTTTCATTAGCATCTAAATCACCAACAAACCAAACACCAGTAACCGGATCATATTGGCCATCAGAGCTGATGAATTTAACACCATCAGGCAACAAATCACCAACAGTAACATTAAATGACTTATCAGGACCATTATTAACAACAACAATAGTATACTCAATCATATCCAAATACTTAGGAACAGAATTATTTATCAGCTTATCAACAGCCAAATCAACAATCCTAACATGAACACTGACATTAGAAGTATTACCCTCAGGATGCTCATCACTAGTAACATTAACCAAATTAAAAACATCCCTATCAGCAGAACTTAAAACTTTAGCCCAAATATCAACAGTAACAGCAGTACCGGTAAGCATATTCCCTAAATAAATATTTCCATTAAAGTCACTTAAAATACCTCCATTAATAGAGTATTTAGCTGAATTAATATCTAACAACTTATTATCCAAAATATCATTTAAGTTTACATTCAATGAATCTGAAGATCCACCAGCAATAACAGTAACAATGAAATGAACTGTATCACCAGGATTTAACTCCTTAATTTCAGCATCCTTAATCACAACCAAAGTAGTATCAGCCATTACATTAACTGTTTCATTATCAGAGAAATTACCTCTAGCATCATCAACACTGGTAGTAATATTAACAATGTTTAAAACATCACCACGAACAGAACCATTAACCTTAGCTCTGAAATACACAGTTACATCAGCACCTGCATTAATATTACCTAAATTAATCGCTTCATTATAATCTGCCCAATCATTACCATTTAATGAATATTGTAAGTTAAGCAATTCCTTACTGTTGAATATATCTTTTAGAACAACATTAGTTGCTACAGAAGGACCATAATTAGTAACAGTAACAGTGTATCCCACATTTTCACCAGCTACAATTATTGTTGAATTTGCAACTTTTGTAATGTTTAATAATACTGATTCAGGAACAGTTACACTAACAGAATCATTATTATTAGTTAAATTAGTATCATGACCAGTACCAGTAACATTAACATTATTAATAATATTTCCAACCTTAATAACCTGAACAACAATCTTTAAAGTTACACTTTCATTAGCATCTAAATCACCAACAAACCAAACACCAGTAACCGGATCATATTGGCCATCAGAGCTGATGAATTTAACACCATCAGGCAACAAATCACCAACAGTAACATTAAATGACTTATCAGGACCATTATTAACAACAACAATAGTATACTCAATCATATCCAAATACTTAGGAACAGAATTATTTACCAGCTTATCAACAGCCAAATCAACAATTCTCACATGAACTGTAGTATTGGAAGTGTTTCCTTCAGGATGTTCATCACTAGTAACATTAACCAAATTGAAAACATCCCTATCAGCAGAACTTAAAACTTTAACCCAAATATCAACAGTTACACTATTTCCAGTAGCTATTTTACCTAAACTTAGACTTCCAGTCCATACTCCTTTGTTTACACCATCAACAGCATATGTGGCACTATTTACATCCAATAAAGTTGAATCCAATATATCTTTTAAAACAATGTTCAATGAATCTGAAGATCCACCAGCAGTTACAGTTATTATATAATGTATAGTGTCTCCAGGGTTTAACTCCTTAATTTCAGCTGTTTTATCAACTTTTAAAGTACTGTTAGCCATTACATTTACATGTTCTTCAGCACTGAATATTCCTCTTGCATCATCTGTGTCTGTTGTAATATTTACTACATTGTGCACAATTCCTCTTGTAGAAGCATTTACCATTGCTTTAAAGTAAACAAGTATGCTGCTTCCTGAAGTCATGTCACCTAAGTTAATATTAGCTCCTTTAGTATATGGAATCCATGTAATATTATCTAAAGAGTATGCTACAACAGTTAAATCTTTAGTTTGATAATTATCAGTTAAAACCACATTAACTGCAGTTGAAGGACCATGGTTAGATACAAGTACCTGATAAATAACTTCTTCTCCAGCAACTACATTTTTAATACCGCCAGTAATGTTAATAACACCGCCAATAGCTACTTTGTTTACATTTAATATTACACAATCCGGAACTGTTATTGTAATATTATCGTGGTTATTAGTTAAATTTACATCATAACCGCTGCCAGTTACATTTGCATCATTTGTAATAATTCCCGGAAAGATTGCTTGTGCTGTTATAGTTAAAGTTGCACTTTGACCTTTAGCTAAATGACCAATAAACCAAATTCCAGTTGTAGGATTATAATTTCCACTTGCACTAATAAATCTTAAAGTATTTGGCAATACATCACGAACAGTAACATTAAATGAATCATCTGGACCATGATTTGTTACAACGATTGTATAAATTACATTGTCCAAATATTTGTAAGTCACTTTATCTGATGTTTTGTTAACAGTTAAATCAACAGTATTTACATGAACTGTTTTATTAGATTCATTAATAAATCCTTCTTCATTTTCAACAATAGCTTTGTTGAATATATCTTTATTTGCACTGTTTAATGCTTTAACTTCAATAGTTACAGTTACTGAATTTCCTGTTTTTAGAGTTCCAATATTATATGAACCATTCCATTTTCCTACATAATTTCCATTTACATAGAAAACAGCATTTTGAGCATCCAATAAGCTTTGATCTAATTTATCAGTTAAAATAACTCCCAATGAATCAGATGAACCTTCAGCAGTAATTACAATTGTATAATTGAATAAATCTCCAGGATTAATAGCATCAACATTTGAAGTTTTATTAATAACTAAAGTTGAGTTATCAATAGCTTTGACTGTTTCATTAGCTTCAAAATTACCTCTTGCATCTTTTATGTCAGTTGTGATTTTAACAGTGTTGTTAATTAAACCTCTTGTAGAGTGATTTACAGTTGCTCTAAACAGAATCATTACTGCTTCATTTACATCAATGTCCCCTAGTGCAATTCCATTATTATATTTTACCCAGTTGCCGTTTGAATTATATTCCATGTTAAGCAATTCATCAGCATTGAATAAATCAGTTAAATAAACATTGGTTGCTACAGAAGGACCATAATTGGATACAATTACAGTATAAGTTATTTTTTCACCAGCAATAACTTCTTTATTTGGTTCTTCAGATACTATTCCACCAGTAGCTACTTTAGTAATATTTAAGATTACACAATCCGGAACAGTTATATTAACACTTGCATTGTTATTTGAAAGGTTACTGTCATAACCAGTACCATTAACAGATACTTTATTTTCAAATTTGCCAACAGCTGTTGTTTTAGCTGTAATTGTAAGGGTAGCTATTTCATTAGAACCTAATTCACCAACATTCCAAATTCCAGTAGCTGGATTGTATGTACCTGTTGATGTTATGAATTTTAAACCGTTTGCCGGCCAAATATCTTTAACAACAACATCTGTAGATGCATCAGGACCATTATTAACAACAGTGATTGTGTAAGTTATTATTGAGTCAAATAATGGATTTGCATTATCAACTACTTTTGTAATAGCCAAATCAACTAAAGGAGTTATTTTAATTGTTTCAGAATCATTATTATTTGAGATGTTTGAATCAAATCCAGTACCATTAACTTTAATATTATTTATAAGGGTTGTATTTGATTTTGCAGCTTTTGCTATAATAGTAATTAAAACTTTTTCACCATTAGCTAATTTTTCACCATTTATTTTGATTTTATTATTGGATATACTAAGAGTCCAACCACCCGGAACATTAGCATTAATAAATTTCAATCCTTCTGGTAAGTTGTCAGTAGCTATAATATCAGTAGCTATTCCAGGACCATTGTTAATAATTTCAATAACATACTCAACATTATCCCCATAATTATATGTTTTATTTTGATGATTAGCTGTTTTGTTAACTGCCAAATCAATTACATTAATTTGAACAATGTTTGTATCATTAGCTGTTTTGTTATCTGAATTAATTACAGATGCAAAGTTTGTAATGCTGTTTAATTTTCCAATATCAACATATGCTTTAACTGGAACTGTAATTACTACATTAACAGTCATTCCTGAAGAAATGGTTCCAAGGTTTGCATTTCCTATCCAAACACCTTTGTCTATTCCGTTTACAGAATAAGTTGCCTTACTAACATCAAAGAACATTTCACTTAAATTATCAGTTAAAATAACATCTAAAGAATCTGACAATCCTCCTGCAGTTATTTGAACAGTATACTTAATTACATCTCCAGGATTTACAAGAGTGGTATTAGCTACTTTTGTAATGTCCAATGTAGTATCTCCTTTAACATTTACAGCAACATCATCTTCTAAAGTACTATTATCTCTTAATTTTGTTGAAGAGCCAATAACCGCTTTATTTATTACATTTCCACGAACAGTTGTTTTAATGAATCCTTCAAATAATATTGTTTTATTTTGACCATTAGCTAATGTTCCAATATTAATAGAAGCATCATAACGAGTCCATGATTGACCATCTAAAGAATACAACATATTTGTTAATTCAGAATCATTATAAATATCTTTTAAAATAATATCACGTGCATATGAAGGTCCATTATTGGTAATTACTATTTCGTATTTAATAATTTTACCTGCAATTGCTTCAGTAATATTAACTTTAGTAACATGCAATTCAGCTAATGTAGTAACATTTTTAATGTTTGTAGCTTCATTATCCTCAAGTTTTAATTCTCCTGTAGTGGTGTTGACTCTGACAGTATTGTTTAATATTGTATCATCAACAATACTTCCATCTAAATATCCTCTGATATAGACAGTTTTAGAAGCTTTAGAATTGATATTTCCTAAATCAATAGGCTTATTGTAAACATTCCAAGTTTTACCATCTAAAGAGTATTCTAAATTAGTTAAATATTCTGAATGATAATATTCATTTAATTTAACATTTTGAGCAGTATCTAGTCCGTTATTTGTAATTATAATTGTGTAGTAAATATCTTCACCAGCTATAACTACTTTATTATTACAGTTTTTAACTACACTAAGATCAGCTTCAGTAACATGAACTTCTTTGGTTGTTTGAGTAGTGTATGTCCTATTATTTGGATTTGTTCCATTAATTGAAACATAAGCTACATTAACTGAGTTTATAAAGTTTTGGCCAATTGGTGAGTATTTTACACCATCTATTTCCCATTCATCAAATGAAACTTTATATGTGAATGTGAATTTGTCACCAACAGTTAAATTAAGACCATTAACTGTAAATGTTCGTGTATTTTCATCAAATTCAACAACCCATCCATTTGACTTGGAAGTTGAATTAATACCAGTGTATTTTAAACCTAATGGCAGCACATCTTTAATTGTGATATTATATGCTATTCCGTTTCCATTATTTGTAATTACAATTGAATAAGTTGCATTTTCATAATATTCATATTTTTGTTTATCTGATGTTTTAACAACACTTATATTAGGTTCAGCTATTTTAACTTGTGCATTAGAATTATCTATTTTATCATCATTTAAATATAATTCAACATTATTAGATTTAATAGATTGTGCTTTGTTAGATTGATCATTTAAGATAACAGCAGATAAATTAAATATAATGTTGTCAGAATATTTGTAAGATGTAGTATTTCCAAAGTTTATAGTTACAAGGTTTCCATTTACACTGACATCACTGATTAAAGTACCATTTGATAAAATAACTGAATTTTCAAGATATTCAAATCCTTGTGGAAGGATATCTTTAACCTGCAAATTAGTGTAATTACCTTTAGGTAACTTTACCATAATTTGATAAGTTACATTTTCACCAATATTTGGTGTAAAAATGTTGCCTTCTTTATTGCCAAGTGTGGTTCCAATTACTAATTTAGTAATACTTGGCATTTTAGTTTTTAAAGTATCCTTACTTTCATTATAGTAAATTCTACCATGATAAGGTGCGGAATATCCAACAACATAAGCCATATTTACATACTGACTTCCAATTTGAATATCTGACCTTATAACAAATGAATATTTTGCATGAATTATATCTCCAGGATTTAACTGAGCCACATCAATTTCAACATGAGAACCAATCCATTTGATTTTAGCATCAATTGGGTTTCCATCAGCACCAGTTACTTTAATAACCACATTATCTTCACTAGGTGTCTGACCAATAAATAAATCAAAATCATCTAACCCATCAAAGATAACTACATTAAATAATGGGGTTTTACCGTTGTTTTTAACAATTACATCAAATGAAACATGATCTAAGCCTTCAACTTCAGTTACATTGAATTTTTTAGTAATATCTGCTGTAGGTTCTACAATTGTAACCTTTGCACTAGACTTACCCATAGTCTTATCATTTAAGAACAATTCCACATTATTAACTTTAACCGCACCTTCCTTATTGGACGGATCAAATATTGTAGGTCTGGCAGTTAAATTAATAGACAAAACACCATTTGCAAAGCTACTAGAATGAACATTATTAATTGTAATAGTTATATCATAATTATTTACATTTACAGTCCAATCCTTGCCATTTACTAATTTTGTACCATTTGCATAAAATGCACCTGCACCAATATACTCAAATCCCTGAGGCAAAGTATCCTTAATCACCAATTTAGTATAATTACCAACAGGCAAAGTTACATTAACACCATAAATTACCTTTTCACCAATAGTTACCTTATCCTTACCATTATCAATAGATGAATCAACAACCCACTTAGTAATTACCGGAAGTTTGGTGGTAAAACTGTCTTTTGCAACATCAGTGTAATTTCTACCGTTAGACGGTGCAGAGTAACCTATTGCATTAGCTGTGTTAGTATAACTACTACCTATAATTACATCTTCTCTTATTTTAAATGTAAATCTGTAAGTTAATGATTTGCCTATACCAAGTTCAGCAATATTTATGCTTACAATATTGTTATCCCATGTCGGAGTTACAACAGCACCACCAGATGTAATATTAATGCCTCCACTGACAAATTTACTAATTAAATCACTTAAATCGTCACTAAGTGTTACATTAAATAATGGAGACTGACCTCTGTTAGTTACAGTAATATCAAAGTATATTACATCCCCACCGATAACATTGTCTACATTGAAGTTTTTAGTAATATCTATGGCCGGTTCAACAATGCCGACAGCTGCATCAGATGTGGATTCATGAGTATTCCAGGCAAGTACTGCTTTATTAGTTTTAACAGCACCTGCTTTGTTATTGTTAACATTTAATACTGTAGCATTTAAAAATGCCTGGAATTTACCGCCATATTCCTTAATAATTTCATCTGCAAATTCAGAAGCAAATGTTAATTCTACAATATTGCCATTTACAGTTACAGTATAATCCTTACCTTCAACAGCTTTATTTTGAGTATTTCCTTTGTAAACTACAATTGAACCGCCAATGTATTTTAAACCTTCCGGAAGAGTGTCTGTAACTTTTAAAATATTGTATTTTCCAACAGGCAATATTACAGTTATATTGTATGTTACATTTTCACCAACAGTTACCTTATCCTTACCATTTACAATAGTTGTGTTAAATACAGTTTTATTTACTTTAGCATCGTAAGTGTGTAGGGTACTGCTTGCCTGGTTAGAGTAATTTCTTTTTTCATCGAATTTTGTTTCATTAAAAATAGAATAATAATCTACTTTAGCTATATTCTTAAATTCTTTTCCAATAACAACATCATTTTTTACATTGAATGTAAATTTAGCACTGACACTTTGACCGGCTAAAAGTTCACCAACATTCAAAGTAGCTACATCATTATTCCAATTAAAAATAACTTTACCTGTTTCATTACCTTTTAGTATAGTTACACCTATATCACTCCTACTATTTACAAAGGTTTTGATAAATTCTGTTAAATCATCTGTAATAGTAGTATTATAAGCAGTACCTTTACCGCTGTTAGTTACAGTAATTGTGAAACTAGCTTCATCATTACCCTGAACTATATTAGGTTCAAATACCTTATTTATGTCTATTTTAGGCTGATATATATCAACATAAACAGTATCAGAATTTAAGGTATTATTAGTCCAACTAATACTTGCATGATTACTGGTTGTTGCACTGTCTGCACCAGTTGGAATAACATTTTCATTATTAACAACAGTATAATATGCATTAACAATTAATTGGTTATTCTTAGCATAAGCAGGTACAAGGTCACCATTAAAGTCAATAGTCAAATAACTTTTTTCAGGATGAGCAGTACTTGGAGTATAAGTTACTGTATATGCATATTCAGGAACAGTAACACCATCACTGGTAGTTATTGTAAAGTTAGTATACTTAATTCCATATGACTCATCTTTAATAACTAAGTTTGGAACTCTTAAGTCTGGGAAGTTTACAGTTATTTTATAAATACCCACTTCACCAACAAACAGTATTTCAGTATTGTCAGTAACATTAGATCCAATGAACTCTTTTGTAATGTTTAACCCTTTAGCTATAATAGTTGCATTATCCCTATACTTATCTTTGTTGGTTGCAAAGTTTGTACTATTAGGATATGCTGCAAAGTTTGTAATCCATACATTGTTAACAATACTTTCCTTTGGGATTAAATATTCACTAAACCTGACAGTATATATAATACTGCAGGAAGTGTTTTGAGCTAACTGAGCTATCATATATCCTTTTGTAAATAAGTCATCTTTAAATGCAGTAATATCAACAACAGTTCCGTTTGAGTAAACCAAACTAACAGATTTAACATCAGCTTTTGTGATTCCATTTGAAGTTGTTCTGTTAACAAAATCATCAGCTACAATTATATCATAAGCAGCAGAATGACCTGTGTTAGTTATAGTTATATTATATTCAACTTCAGTTGCATTTTCAATATTTTCTAAAATTTTTGTGTCATTTACATGCTTTGTAATTTTTAATTCAGGTTCATTAGTAAGCATCAGTACAATATTTGAGCTTGCATATACAACATCAATGGAATCCTTAAACTTCATTTCAGCAAGATTAGCCAAATTAAGCTGGTCTGCCATAGGTTCTGAAGATACCTGAAATGTAAACCACAATCTAACATCAACAGGATGAGCCATATTATCTAATGTATTTCCAAAATTAAATGAAAGTGCATTATTAAAAGTATCTATACCAATTTTAGGAACAATAACCTTACCTGTATTTTCATCATGTAAAAATCCGCTGTCATTTGCATAAGCCCAATATCCGCCTTTAGGAATTACTCCAGTAGTTGAATTAACCAGATTAAATCCTTTTAAGTTAAATAACGGAATTGGTAAAAAGTCAGTAACAATAAAATCGTTTACAGAACCTGTAGGAAAATGAATATCCAATACAAAAGTTATATTCTGACCCGGATAAACTTTATAAAAGTCAGTGTCATTTATGATTTCACCATCAACTGCAATAATATCTTTCTTAAGTGTAACACTTGGAACTCTTAATTGTGTGTAACTGTTATCAGAAACCGTATTAAATGTATTTAAAACAGTAGCTGATGTTTTAATATGATTAATAACCAAATCATTTGATACAACAGAAGATCCGTTTGAATAATGAATAATAACTTTTGCAACAAAATTTAAAGACCCTACCATTGCACCCTGATTAACGCTTCTATTTGTATAATATCCGCCTTTTAAGCTTGTACTTATATTGTTATCCTTTAAGAATTTTGAAATATAAAATGTAACTGATTCATCAATATCTCCTAAAGAAACAACACTGTAATAACTTTCATTTAATTCATATGTTTTTCCATAAATTGATAGGACAGGTTCATATTCGCTTAAGAATTTTTGAGCTGAACCTACTTTATGGGTGTCAAATTTATCATAAACTACCAAATCATCAAAAGCAAAGTAATCAGAAATTTCAAAATCAATTTTATACACAATTAAATTATGAGGAACAACAGGATGTAACTGACCTGATCCTGTTAAAATTTCTGAATATTTTTGAGTAGCTAATGATTTTAAATATATGCTATAACTATTTGAAGCATTGTAAGTATCATTAACATAAGTATAATTCATATCCACAGTACTTGCAGCAGCAACACCTTCACCAGTTTCAGAATTGATAATGGTTATGTTGTCACCAGTACTGTTATCAAATTCCGGAGCATAAGCCTTATACTTTAAAGTGATACTTGTGGTGCTTAAATCTCCAACAGCTTCCTTTAATTTTAAAATTAGTTTTCCACCTGTTTTATTACCAGCAGGTTCTTCAATAGTATATAAACTAGAGTCTATAACTCTTCCTTTAGAATCATATAAAACCGGACTTCCCAAATACATTACATCAGACGGAATTACATCTGTAATAGTAATATTTTCAATTTTTGCACCATTAGCTATGTTAATATTTACAAAATAGCTAAATGGAAAATTTGAACCTGTAGCAGTTTCATGTTCATTAAGACTTGAACTTTTATCTATTTTAACAACAACAGGATTTACCCATCCTGTGACAGTTTCTCCATAAATTGGAGGATAATTCACCGGATCATCAATAGGACTGTTCCCATATCTAAAAACTGGAGTAACAGTAAAATTAAGTAATTTTCCTATTTCCAATACTCCGATACCTGAAGTAATGTTTAAAACCGCATCAGGAGCATCAACAGTAAAACTACCTAAAGGATACTGAAGAATATAAAAAGTACTGTTTGCCGGACCGTGCACTTCTTTTTTAGTAAATGGATTCCTTAATGTGTATAAACCCGTTGTATTGTCATAAGTACTTTCATTAAATACTCCAACTTTTATCGGGACTATCTTCCTATTAGAATATGAAACAGTAAAATGTGTTAATTCATCCGGAGCTATTAACTGGATATAAGGTTGGAATCCAGTAGCGTCCCCCAAATTCTTAAATACCATTTGGAAGTTGAATGATTCATTGATAAAAACATCTGCAGGATTATTAAAAGACATATTATTGCCATTTTCGCCTTTTAAAGTAATATCCGGAATAGACGTGTTATCATTTTCTACAATAGGACCTTCCCTAATCGGAACATCCCAAATAGAATTATCTCCAATAACAACTTCCTCACAGTTATTGCTTGTGATAAGTTTATCATAGGTTAAGCTAGCATTTTCAACAGTAATTGTATCGTCAATAACTGCATTAACTCCGTTAATATCTGGAGAATCAGCTTCACCTGCACCATAAACTGAACCACAAAATATAAACAATAAACTAAGTATTGCTAATACTTTCAAATAATTCATTAATTACACCAATATAAAATTTTGTTTTGACAATTACGAAATATATATTACATTTTTATAGCATATATAATTTTATAATAACTTTCATATAAAAAAAGAAATTCCTTTAACAATTACTTAAAACATTAAACAAGTAGTATATAAATAATAGTAATAAGTGATGAAAAGAGAAGATAATAATGGTAAAGAGATATTACCATCATCCAATTAAATACAACAGGTGAATTTGATATTTAATTATTTTAAACAGCCATTAAATTAAATTAATTGATTTTTTTAACATAAATCATAAATCCATCCTCTTCAAAGCTAAATTCAAATTCTATATCCATTGAATTTGCCTCCATATAATAGATTTTTTTAAATGTTTAGATTTTTGTGAAACTTACAGCCAAACTGCCACTGCAGTTTCACAGTAATTATTTAATAACTTTTTTTATTTATAGTTAACTGTACAAAAATTAAAGTTAATTTTAATTAATGTTCATTATTTTACATATTAAAATTAACATTTTAGTTATTCATTCATTTTATCCGGAACAGAAAATCCCGGAAGTTTAAAATGCCAAAACAATAAGTCAGTTACAATAACTTATAAAACAAAGCTGAATTAGGTAATTTTGAAAAATCAGAATTATTAATTATTAAAAATTATGTAAAGCCAAAAAATAATGCTTCAAACTATAAAACAGAAAGTTTAAAAAAATAAAATAAAAAAGAAAAGACATTAAAGTCTTTGCTGTGTTTCATCCCAATCTTTGGATTTTGCAGGTAATTTCTTAAGTATAACAGTAAAGCCAATTAGAATAACAGCTAAAATAGCTAAAATACTTAATTCCACAAATGAACCTGAAGATATAACTCCAAACAGTCCTCCAATCCATACAAATCCTAAAACAATCGGAATAATATATTTAATTGCAACTATCCACCATTTGCCAATTTTTAAGGTTTTACTATTCTTATTAAGTGACGGGATGATTTTACCTGCATCAAATATCCATGCAAATAGTATACATTCACATATAACCCCAATCAGCAGAGCTATCTGATTTAAAAATGTATCGGCTATTCCCAGAATATATGAACCCATAGCCGTTGCATAAATCATTGAAACAGCTGCACCGAAAACACATAAAATAGTCATGGTTTTATTACGTGACCAGCCGAATTTGTTTTGGATGGAAAATGATAAAGGTTCAATTGTTGATAAAATACTTGTCAGACCGGCCAAATATACTGTAAAGAAGAATAGCGGTCCAATTACAGAAGCCCAATCACCAAGAACATTAAATACAGTAGGATATACAATAAATACCAATCCAGTTCCCTGAGTTACCAAATCAGGCACTGCCACCCCGCTTTGAAGTGACATATATCCGAGAATTGAAAACACACCAATAGCTGCAAAGTTTTCAAAACCGCAGTTTGCCAATGCAACATACAAAACATTTGAAACCAGATCAGAGTCATCCTGAGCATAGCTGGCATAGGTAAATGCAATACACATTCCCAAACTTAGGGAGAATATAATCTGACCAAATGCAGCCATCCAAATATTGAAGTCACCTAACAAACTCCAGTCAGGATTAAAGAGCTGTGAAAGTCCGATACCTGCTCCAGGTAATGTTAGAGAAAATATTACAATACCAATCATTATGATAAATAACAATGGCACTAATGCTTTTGAAACCCTGCCTATTCCGTCTTCCAGGTTTCTGTGTGAAATAAACCACAATATAAACCATCCTGCAAGAATTGATATAGCTATTATCGGCACAATCGTTGCAATACCGCTGACAGATTCTGTTGATTGCAAAAAGGTATTTGTAAAGTAATTGTTGGGATCTGCTCCCCATCCCTTAAATGCAGACAGGATTACATAAAATCCGTCCCATCCGAGAATTGAAATATAGTAAACCAGAATCATAAAAATAGCTACAGGTAAAAACCAGCCTAAATATTCCCATTTCTTTGAAATGCTTCTAATTGCCTTTGGAAAAGAAGATTTAAAATTATATCCTACGCCATATTCCAAAATCAGAAACGGAATACCTAAAATCAGTACTGCTGTAATATATGGAATGTAAAATGCTCCTCCACCATTGCTATAGAGAACATAAGGAAATCTCCAGATATTACCAAGTCCAACTGCAGAACCTATCATAGCCAGCAGAAATGAGATATTGCTTCCCCATTCATTTTTTTCATTTGCCATAATATCACTTTCAATAAAAAAATTAAAATAGGGTTAAAGTCTCTGTTTGACTTCATCCCATTCGCCGGATTTTGCAGGCAGTTTAGTAAATATAAATGTGGCACCAAGTAATATTATAGTTAAAATAGCCAGAATAGCCAATTCCAACATGGATCCTGAGGAGATAACTTCCAAAATTCCTCCAACCCATACAATTGCAATGAAAATCGGCAATACATATTTAACTACAACAAGCCACCATTTACCTAATTTAATTGATTTGCTTTTTGCATTGAGTTTAGGAATAATGTTTTCTGCTTTAAATATCCAGGCAAATATAATACATTCAAATATAACACCAATTAAAATAGCTATCTGATTAACAAATGTATCGGCTATTCCCAGAATATATGAACCCATAGCCGTTGCATAAATCATTGAAACAGCTGCACCGAAAACACATAAAATAGTCATGGTTTTATTACGTGACCAGCCGAATTTGTTTTGGATGGAAAATGATAAAGGTTCAATTGTTGATAAAATACTTGTCAGACCGGCCAAATATACTGTAAAGAAGAATAGCGGTCCAATTACAGAAGCCCAATCACCAAGAACATTAAATACAGTAGGATATACAATAAATACCAATCCAGTTCCCTGAGTTACCAAATCAGGCACTGCCACCCCGCTTTGAAGTGACATATATCCGAGAATTGAAAACACACCAATAGCTGCAAAGTTTTCAAAACCGCAGTTAGCTACAGTTACCCACAATGCATTGGAAACCAAATCTGAATCATCCTTGGTATAGCTTGCATAGGTAAATGCAATAGACATACCTAAACTTAATGAAAATATCATCTGACCAAATGCAGCCATCCAAATATTGAAGTTAAGCAACAGACTCCAGTCAGGATTGTACAGCTCTGCAAGTCCGATACCTGCTCCAGGTAATGTTAAAGAGAAAAGTACAATAAAAATCATTATAGCAAATAATAAAGGTACTAAAACTTTAGAAACCCTACCTAAACCTTTTTCCAAGTCAGTATGGGAAATGACCCACATTATAACCCATCCTACAAGCATTGCAATAGCTACAAAAGGCACAAAAGTACCAAGACCACCTAAAGTATCATTTGCCTGAAGGAAACTGCCTGTGAAATAGGCATTTGGATCAGCTCCCCAGCCTTTAAATGCTGAGATAATTACATAAAATCCGTCCCAACCAAGAATAGCTGAATAATAAATAAGAATCATGAAAACAGCTACTGGTAAAAACCAACCTAAATACTCCCATTTCTTTGAAATGCTTTTAACCGCTTTTGGAAAAGAAGATTTAAAATTATATCCGACACCATATTCCAAAATTAAAAAGGGAATCCCCATAATCAAAATTGCAACAATATATGGTATGAAAAATGCTCCACCACCATTACTGTACAAAACATAAGGATATCGCCAAATATTTCCAAGTCCAACTGCCGAACCTATCATAGCCAACAGAAATGACAGGTTACTTCCCCATTCGTTTTTATCTTTCGTTTTCGCCATAAAAAATCAACTGCGATAAAATTAAATTTATTGTTATTAATTCAACATTATTACTTTAGTAGAAAATACTATATTAATTATATACATTTAATTCAGAGATT
>OKST01000864.1_pt1 | contig 18183 bp, 20 predicted proteins | sample 1606341 | NCBI WGS metagenome assembly OKST01 (sample SAMEA3879563, study PRJEB24766) | human gut metagenome | biome: human-associated habitat; feature: feces | place: USA | collected 1985/1987 | reverse complement strand
CGCGGCCGTCGGGATAGCGCTCTTTGAAGAGGAACGAATAGGGTGCGAAGTCCCTGTAAAGTTCGATTTGGCACGGACAACGGGGATTTTGCTCCCGGCGTTCGAGCCGTTGCAGACTCTCTTCGAGCGTCTTGTCGCCGATACTCTCGGTGTATTGCACTACCTTATCGTAGTGCTCCTGACACATGATTCTCATAATGTTCGGTATTTAGTTTAACTTTATCCATACCAACTGCACCGCAGGGGCTGCCCGTCCCATTTCCATGCAGTGCGGCAGGAGTCGATGCGGATATAATTTTTCGACAGACGGTGCGTATGGGTCTTGCCCTTGAAAACATCGGGCAGCGGGACGGTCGTTCCGCACATATAGCCGTCTTCGGTAGTTCGCTGGTCGAGCTGCCGCAGGTCTACCGCGCTGCCGCGGATCGCTATGACCTGATAGAAGTCGATATTGGTCTGCTCCCAGCCCCACGATGCATTATGTCGCCGACGCGCAGCGAACGTCGGAACTCCTCACTCGACCGCGCTACGGCTTCGTCATGGCGCCGGAAGCGCTCGGCCTCCTGCCGGATACGCTCCATAGCCTTGTCGTATTCTTCCGGGGTGTGGGCCTTGTAGACATACCGGGGGGGGGCGCTTCATCCCCGGTGTCCATGCCGCGATACAGCGGCCGTTACGGCCCTGAAACCGGACAAGCGAGATATTATAGATCAATTCGGGAGCGAAGCCCGTCCCCTGCGCGAGACGCGCGGCGTTCTTGTTGATGCGATAGGTTTTCATTGTTTCTGAGATTTAAGATTTTGGGTATCTTCTACTACGGTTTGGAAGTCTTCGGAATTCCAGCCCTTCATGAAAAGAGCAGCTTGTGCGTCGATGACGCTCGGAAAGATGCGGCGCCTCTGCCGCGAAAAAGAGATGTATCCGACATAAATACGCCGCACAGGGCTTCTTTGATATTCGAGGTGGCAGCGGCACGGAACGGGCCGATAGTGCAGGAAGCCCCGCATGCGCAGCAGCAGGCCACGTTCGTACTCCTTGTCCTCGCGGCAGCGTTCCCACGCCTCGTATTTGTCGATGCCGTCGGTCAGCAGCGTGTAACCGACAGCCCGGTCATAGCGGGTCCGACCTTGCCAAAGGCCCTTAAAAAAGAGCGACAGAAGTTCCAGTTCGAGTATCGGACGGCCTTTCATGCGCAGCGTTTCGGTCAACGATGCGACCTCGCCGTAACAGAAGTCGAGCGGGCGGATGTTGTTCGCCGCCATGCGCACCATCACCCGCAGGTCGGGGGTAATAGTGATACGTGTTATAATCTGATAGCTCATAATGATATGCAATTAAAAGACCGCAGCTTTAGGGCTGCGGCCTGATTTGACAATACGTGAAGTGTCGTGTTATTTCGGATTGGTCGTGTCCCGGAGCTTCAATCCGAAATCGCCGCAGGCCGTACGCAGATCTTCGCTGAACTTGCTGCTCTCGCAATAATAATCGCCCATCCGTCCGGCCAACTCCTGCAGATCGCTGTCTGTAATCGTCGCAGTATCGTATCCGTGTCTTTCGAGAGCCGTACGGTTCAGAAAGGCGATGTCGAACTCCGCATTCGGATCGTCCTTGTTCGGAACGCTTTGCAGCTTCTCAGCGGTGAACCTGTAAATCTCGTCGAGGAACTCCTTCTCCGTCCAATCCGTATCCTCATGCTGCCGGGAGAACTCGTCGCCCCAGGCAATGAGCGTCGCGGCCGTATCGCGGGAGTTGTCCGAGGGCCGGAATTTCCTGCGCCCAGCTTCATAGGCGATATCGACCAGCGCCTCGGCATAGTCGCGCAGGGACACATTGCCCGGAAGCGCTGCGGACTGCCTTTTCATAAAGGCAGTAATGGCCTCGGCATAGATCCGAAGCTGCAAACGGTCGCGCTCCGCGGCGGCTTCGTCGCGGTTCAGCCCGAATTCCGGGGATTCATGGCCATCGAGGAAGTTCTGCAATTCACCCAGCCGGAAAACGTCGTAGCGCGTAGGATATTCCGGCAGGCAGCGTTCCACAAAATCTTCCGTAAGATCGCTTGTCGTCTGCGGCGCAGCTTCGGCGGACGGGATGAAATCGTATTCTTCCAGCCATTCGACGATGCCTTGCAGGGTATCGCAGGAGAGATTTTCAAGCGCAAGCGGGAAATCATCTCCATCCCCGCCGTCCATCAGGCAGACGGGCGTCAGCCCGTCCTCACAAAATTCGAGGGAGATTACATTGCGACAAAGGCCGTCGTGTTCGATTGTAAGAGGCGACTCATAATACTCCTCGTAGGCGAGGCCGTCCGTATCTGCCAGCCGCTCGCGGTCTATCGCATCGGCCTGATAGGTTCCCATGCGCCCTTGCCGGCTGGCGATGACCGAACGGATGACGCCAATTTGATAAGTACGCAGTTTTTCGAGTGTTTCTTTGTTGTTCATAGTCATAGAGAATCAAGTTATTTATAAGAAAATTCCGGTCTGACGAAATAGCAGACCGTGGTGTGCCGCCCGTGATCCTTGACGAGTTTTACGGGTTGGGGCGCGTTGTAGATGCGCCGCTCTGTAACGGGAGCATCGAGCGCATCCCATTTCTCTTGCGATACGACGGTCTGCTCGTCCCGATAGCACCAGACGATGACGGATTTCGGGCCGGGAGCCGCAAATACGGTTCCTTCGTAATCGGAGAGAAAACGTTGGAACTCCTCCTCTGTCCGGAACGAAATGCAATCGCCCCAGTAGAGATCGCCGTTCCGGCATTCTGCATCCTTATAGAGTCTGATCTTACGCCACTTCTCTGTCGTGAAATCACCATAGAGCGGATCGCCTTCCCGGAACTCCCACAGCGGAACCTCGGCGCAGAACCGGACGACTCCGTTGCCGCAGGCGCCGCAATGGCCCCAAGCGCAGAAATCCCCCGGCACAGCACCGGAAGGCTTCAGCTCTTGCGGCATCACGGCTGTAAAAGGCCCTCCGCTGACCGCGCAGCCGATGCCGCCGGCTGTCATCCACACGAAGGGAACGTATGGGCACAGGCAGATCGAGCGCGTTCCATCTTCACGGACAGCCTCGATCAGGGCGTTGCCGTGGAAGTCACCGTGGCGCGTGGTATAGCGCACCCGGTCGCCGACCTGCGGGACACGTGGGTTGCGGGTGCGTTCGATATGACGCACCAGCTTATTGGCCATGTCCACGTCCTCTTGCGTCAGGTGGTGTTCATGGTCGTAAAGCGTATTCATCGACAGCAGCGTTTCGCAGCTGTACCGATCTTCGGCTTTGGATTGTTGCATATTGCTGATAATAAAAGCGCCGCGACCTTTCGGTCGCAGCGCAGGTTAAACAAAAATTTTCTATAAGGGTTCAGGCGGCTTCGGCCGGAATCGCTCCCGGGGGTGCCGGCTCCTGTTCGCAGGCCAGCCGTTCGGAGATCATCCGCGCGGCACGGTTCACGTCCGTGAGGATGTCGAACAGGTAGGTCGGCTCTTTATGGAACTCCGCCAGCCAGTCCTTGATATAGGCGGCGCTCTCCTCACGAGGCGTCGTAGCGAAGCCCAGCATCGCACCGCACAAGGCCGCCGTAAGTTCGGCGACCAACTCTTCGCGGATGTAGTCGGCATCTCTGTAGCAAGCGCCAAAAGGACGGTTCAGACGCTCCGCATGCCCCGTGCTGTGCGTGACTTCGTGGAGAAGTGTCGTGTAGAATGCCGCGCCCTCCGGGAACTGCCGTTTTTCGGGGCAGACGATCCGGTCGAGCGTCGGTGAATAGGACGCCCTGTTGCCGGATTTGAGCAGGATGGGACAGAGCCACGACCGCTCCGCCAGCATCCGGTCCAGCGCCTCGCATGTCAGACCGTCCGAGTAGTCTTTCGGCCCGGTCGGTGTCGTAAGCGAAGCGTAGCGCTCCGGCTGCTGTTCCGACATATCCGTCTGGTCGATGTTGAAGACCGGGTAATAGCGCATCACGGGCAGCACGTCGTATTGCCGCCGCTGCTCCTGCGGCAGGCGGTAGTATTCCGCCAGTTCGATCTTTTTGCGGGTCTCCTTGTGGCGGATGTAGAGTTTCCAGAAGAAGACCGGAAACGAACCGGAGCCTTTGAGGATGTTCAGGCCCTCCTCCTTGGCCTGCTTGAAGGTCATAAAGAGCGGCGTACGGTAGCCAGCGATCTCCGAAAGGAACAGCAGCATTAGGGTATTCCCGCCCCGGTAGGGCGTGCCGCGCAGGTTACGCGGAAGACCGTGCGCAAGGTCGGCGATCCACGGCTTACGCCACTCTCCGGTGAGCGTCTCCATTTTCTTTATCATCAGCTCCGTCAATTGCGGAGCGATCTTTTCAATCAGCTTCTTATTCATGACTCTTATCTTTACGTTATTCTTCCTCCGGAGCGGTAGCTTGCCGCCAGAGACGGATCTTCTCGTCGTTCGTCCTGCCGTTCCACCACATGTCGCAGGCATCGCGGAAAGCCTTGCGATCATCCTTCGGGCTGAAATTTTCCGGATTCAGTCCGGTGATAATTTCCCGGTCTTCTTCTGTCGTTCCGTCATTCCACCACGGCTCGACCGTATCGGACATCAATTCGCTTTCGCGGATCTGGTACGTGTGCTCTTCGCATCCGTCGCACCACAAATCATCCTGCTCGGGAGCTGCCGGTGCAACTTGTCCCGTATTGCTGTCCACCCATGTTCGGTAGGACACTTCGAGCGAACCGCACTCTTCGCAGCGCCACGGATCGGCCGGCATCTCTGCTACCGGTTTTTCCGCAATAGGTGTCTGCTGCGGAATCTCTGAAATCTTATTCATAACAGTAGTAATGCAAAGACGGAGCAGGCATAACCTGCTCCGTCGGTTTGGACATTTAGTTCATGTTGTTACTATGCCGCCGTTTTCATCTCCTCAGGCATCCGGATATCGGGTTCGATATCCGGGTCCATAGGAATAATCAGCGGCTCCGGGGTGGGTTCTATAGCGGGCGTCTCGTCCGGCAGCAGCTCGGGCATCTCCGGTTCGGCATCCGGTGCCTCCTGCATCGAAACCGCCATCTCCTCGGCCTCGGCTTTTGCCTGCAAAGCGTCGATCTGTTCCTGAAGACGGGCTTTGCGACGCTCGTAGACTTTCAGATACTCTTGCTGCACCTTCTGGCTCTGCTCCGAGAAGTTCAGATCCGCAAAGCGGCACATCATTCCCGTCAGAAGCGTTTCGTCCGTACAGCGGTACTCCGGAGCCGCCGAGCGGAAGTAGTCCACCAGATAAGCGCGGACCAACGCAGCCTGCTGCTTGACCGTAATGCGTCCCGCCGCGGCAAACTGCTCCCGGTCGGTCAGGTAAGAGCCCTCCTTAGGCCGGAAACCGCACTGACGGAGTTTCGAATCGCTCATCACGCGCTGCATCACGGCGTAGTAGAACATCTGCTGCTCCTCCTTCTGCAAGGGCTTGTTCGCAACCTTCACATCGAGAAAGACACGCTTCATATCGGTCGTGATATGTTCGTAGCAGATTTCCCGGTTGCGGCGATCCTGCTGCATCAGCCCTTCCAACGGAGAAGGCGGGACGACGGTGACGAAGACCTTATGCTCATCGTCCTGCCCCTCGTTTACTGTCACTTCCCGCTCCTCGTCTCCGATCTCTTCGTAGCGGATTTCAATATCGAGGTTGCCGATGACGGCGTATTTGCGCACGCGCCCTTCCGAGATGTCGAACTCCAACTGCTGCGTCTGTTCCGTAAAGCGGATCATCCGGATCTCATGCCTCTCCTGAGCCTCGGCAAAATCCACCTCTGACACGTAATTTTCGGCCTGCGGAGCGTCGGGCATCTGAGGGCCTTTGTCGTAGTGATAAACGCTGTATTCCAGCTCTTCGACGTGATAGCCTTCTTTCTCAAGAGCTTCGAGTACTGCGGCAGGAGTTTCGCCGCCCGTAGCCAGCGTCGTACGCGGATCATCTTTGAGGAATTTCACGGCTTTCTGTACCAGAAACTCGTTGTTCTTGCGGATCATGCACTCGCGGTTTTGACAGCCTGCGCAGCCGTCTGCACATTCGTCCTTGAACAGCACCTGATTGGCCGTGTTGTGCTGGCAGGAAAGGCACTCCGTCTTATCGAAGTTGTAGCTTTCCAGCTTGGTCATGTAACGCTCGTAGAGACGCCGGGCGATCTCCTTGATCCGCGCCGTCTTCCACGAACTGTAACACCCCTCGGCGAAATGATCGTCGTAGACCTCCTGCTGGATGTCGGCAGGATATTTGGCGATCTCCGTGGCGACGCCTACTGAAATATCCTCCTTGTCGAGCATCCCGGCCAAAGCGTCGATCAGCTCGCAGAGTTTCAGACGAGAGCGGATGTAGGCTTCCGACTTGCCGAACTTGCCCACGAGGCTCTCGATCGTATGCCGTCCCGATTGCAAGGCCCGCTTGTAGGCGGCGGCCTCCTCGCGCGGCCGCACGTCCTCGCGCTGCAGGTTCTCCGTGATGGCGGCATCCTCGGCCTCGGCGTCCGACAACTCCCGTACCAAGGCCGGGATGAATTTCAGGCCCGCCATTGCAGCCGCCCAATAGCGGCGCTCGCCGTAGACGATCTCGAAGCCCTCGTCCCTCGGACGCACGCAGATAGGTTGAAGAACGCCCGACTGTTTGATGCTTTCGGCAAGTTCCAACAGCGTTTCTTCGCGGAAGTTCTTCCGGGGATTGTAGGTCGAATTGACGATCTTGTTCAGATCCAGCAGCCGGACATCCGTCTCAGGATGGACTGCCGGCTGGTCTATGAACGGACATTCCTCATCAGCCGTTTTTTGCGATTCGATAGGCGCTTCTTCGGGAATCTCGGCACGAGCCGCATCCCGTGCTTCCTGTCCGGCGATGTCGGGAACAGCTGTCTTGCGGTTTGCATTCTTGCCCCTCTTCTTCGATTGCGTGTTCATTTTCGTAGTCTGCATAACATGTAACAGTTTTTACCGTGTGTCTCACGCGTTTTCTGCTCGCACGAATTTTATTGTTTTTATCGCGCAAGCAATGAATAATATGTTATGAGGCTTTATATCCCGAACGGGTCGGTTGCCTCGGGAAGATTCATAAGCCCGCGGCGCAGGTGCAGGGGCGGAAAAATACCGCAGCCCCGGCGAGGATGATTTTTCCGTCCCGGAGCCGGAGAGGGAGGCACGGCCGACCGGCCCGGGATTATCTTCCCCGAAGGCAACCGACAAGGGGATATCTTTATATGTCTAAAAAATAACGTATCTTTCATAAATAACACTAATTTTGTTAGCATAAGTAATAACTGCAATATGGAAAATGGATTGACATCGCAGAAAATAAAAGGTTATGATAACATATTCTGGCTTGGGGAAAAGAAATCCACCCAAACCCACGTACTTTATAAATATATGAATGTAAAGTATGCGATAGAATTTCTTAGAACCGGTCATTTCTTAATAACCGAGCCTTCAGCATGGAGCGATCCTTATGAAAGGCGTTTTTATACAGCAGATTACAGTAATATCGAAGGATTCAAGCCTCACCGTATCTACTGCACATGCTTTACCCAGAAGTGCTCTAATGAAGCTGCATGGCGTATGTACAGCAGTAAAAACACCGGCATCGCTTCGCGTACGATCCGATTCGAATTTCGTCGTTCCGCTCTATTGCAAGCATTGGACAGAGGGTTGAGTTCTGGAAGGATTTATCTTGGGAATGCCTCGTATGACTACACATCGAAACAGATAGACGGCCTTCACCTCAAAAAGAGTCCGCTTTATCAAAAGTATTTCGATTCCTTTTCATTGGACAAGTTTCTAAATTTACTATTGATCAAAAGAAAAGCGTTTGAATACGAGCAAGAAGTCCGAATGTTCCTCATTGAGGAGGATGCCGGAGACATATGGGATGAAATGGGAATTGAAGTTAATGAGAAACAATTTTTAGCTTTTCCCACAGAAATCATGAAACAGATGATTAAAAGCATCAGCGTCGATCCGATATGTGACGATTTGGAATATAATATGATCAAGTGTTTTTCCATATACTCGTTGTATTAAACACGGTTTATATAAATCGAAGCCTCGGATTATAATTGAATAAATAAGAACATAAAGTTCAGGTACTATTGCTGGCAAGGTGTATCCTTAAAAATTTTGAAAAAAATTTAATTCCATTTATTGTTCTTAAGAATATACGATATTTTATTGCATAGAATTTTTCACATAGGAAAATATACGCTATCTTTGTATATACTACGTAATTATGCAATATGGATATTTGTACTTTCTTAAAAAAATTGTGCTGTAAAGAGCCCGAATGTCCTGCTGAGGAAGCCAATTTATCAAATACTCAGCAGTCAACACTAATGCCTGCAACTATAGATGAGAATGAACCACAATATTTACCAGTTAAGGAAATCGGAGAAAAACTCAGAACGGATCGACAAATCCGAAATATCGCTCTAACGGGACCATATGGATCGGGGAAAAGCTCCGTGCTTTGTACTCTACAAACTAAATATCCGGAGTTCAATTATCTACAGATATCGCTGGCAACATTAGAAGCATATGATTCGGCCAAAGAGCAGGAAGAACAACCGAACAAGGAGCAGGTCCAGCAAGGAAACTCCGTAAACAGCGATACAGATAAAGCACAGGACAAAAAGAGAGATGTCGAAAAACAAAATAGACTGATCGAATACAGCATCCTGCAACAATTAATTTATCGGGAAAAATACGAAAGGCTTCCGAATTCCCGGCTAAAACGAATCTTTCATTTCGAAAAGAAGAAATTATGCCATTGGACCTGCGGGATTTTCTTCTTTTTCATCGCGGCGCTTATTGCGTTCGAGCCTCGTTGGTTACAGGTCGATGCAATGTACCGGATATTCGATTGGGGGCCAACTGCCAATACGATATTCGACGTTATATCTGTTGCATATATGCTTATATGCATATTCATCTGTATTCGGAAAGCACTTCAATCATATTGCGGTTATCATTTGAGTAAAATCAATCTGAAAGATGGTGAAATAGAATTAAAAGCACAGGAGAAGGAAACCTCGATATTCAATCGGCATCTGGATGAGATTATCTACTTTTTCCAGAGAACACCCTATGACGTTGTAATTATTGAGGATCTCGACCGATTCAATACGGCGGATATTTACCTGAAATTAAGGGAACTTAATCAGCTTATCAATGACTCCAAGGAAATTGGGCGCCATATCGTCTTTATTTACGCAGTCAAAGACGATGTATTCAAAGATACGCAAAGAGCAAAATTTTTTGACTATATATCTACGGTCATTCCATTCATAAATCCCTCCAATTCCAAAGATAAGCTCAAGGAAGAGCTTCGAATTCGCGGGTACGAAGATATTCCAGACGATGATTTGGAAGAAATAGCATTTTTTATCAATGATATGCGGCTGCTCCGTAATATCGCCAATGAATATCAGCAATACCGCAACCGATTATGCTCCATGGCACAAACTCCATTGAACCCGACAAAACTGCTAGGCATGATCGTGTACAAAAATTATTATCCCAGAGACTTCGCTCAGCTACACAATCGGGAAGGAAAAGTATATAGATGTATTAATTCAAAAAAGAAATTTGTGGCATATGCCCAACAGGAACTTGGGGCACGAAAATCGTCTTTAGAAAATAAAATTAAAGAACATTCACAATATACTCATCTTTCAAAGACGGATTTAAGAACAACATGTGCATATCATATTATAACTCAGATGCGAGGAATCCCTCAGTCCGTTACGATTGATGGTAAAGCATATTCGTTACATTCAATTATAGATAATGAAGAATTATTCGAGAAAATGCTATCGAATAATATTATCCACTATCGGTATAATGATCATTATTATAATCAACGCAATGATGATTTAAATATCGAACAATTTGGAATAAACTTAGAGTCATTATATTGGGAAAAGAAAAAAATTATAGCAGATCGTCCGAAAGAGATTGCACAAGAACAAAAAAGCATTCAAAAAGAAGAGATTCGCATTAAGTCAATGAAATTGACTCGACTATTTTCAGCCTACGACATGGAAAAATGCAAGGCTTTTACAGAAATTGAATTGGAGCCCTTAATGAATGTTTTCCTGCGCAGAGGGTATCTCGATGAAGATTATTACGATTATATTTCCTATTTTTATAAGGGTATTTCTATCACTCAGAATGATCGGGATTTGCTGTTGTCCATGAAGCAGGCGATCAAAAAAGATTATCAAGCCAATATTGATAAGGTCGAGAATTTTGCAAATCAAATACCACTATATGTATTTGACAATGATGCCGTACTCAATAATATTTTAGCCGATTTTCTTATTTCCCACTCAACTCGTAAAAATCTCAATGAGAAATATGAATTGTTGATGAAACGTATTGAGCGAGAAGATGCTCCTCTTGAATTTATTGCTCAATATTATCAGAATGGTCGGCAAATACAACATCTGTTTAGCCGTTTCATATCTTGGGATATTGCTTCAAGCTGGGCTGCAATCATAGGACATGAGAAGCCGGATGAAAAAGAGATTCTTATTGAAGGATGGTTGAGATTCTGTGATCCGGAGAAATTATTGGCTGAACAACGGGAATGGCTAAATGCAAATTACATATTCCTGACAGAACATTCGGAGGAAATTGGATTGGGACAACTCAAGCAGCTGTCCAAACGGCAACTTTATCACACACTCAATACGAATTCTCATGAATTACTGGATTTTGTAATCGACAACAGTCTTTATTCAATAAACAGAGAAAATCTCTGCTTGATAACTAACTACCTGAATAAGGCAGATAATGTCAATGCGGAAAATCTCAATCTAACGCGTGTCAGAAAAACAGGTAAGGAGGTGTTCTATTCGTATGTTAAAGCGAATCTTACGACTTGCCTGCAACAATTCTCGCACGAAGTCCATGATGAAGATGAGGAGGCGCTTTTGCTGATATTAAATGATAAAACAGTTGCAGAAGACGATAAAAAAGAGTATCTAAACGGGCAACAAAATAGAATCCAAGACATCGATAAAGTCACGGACGAGGCAAAAGAAACAGCAATCGAACTATTTCTTACCACTCCGACTTGGGAGAATGTCGCCGCGTATTTTACTTTTTCCGGACAAAGTGTTTCAGACAGCTTGAAACTCTATATAGAACATTGCGATACCGACTTAGGGCGTACGATCTGTCCCGATACAATATCCGTAAAAGACCAATTGTTTGATGTATATATAGCTTCGTGTATATTGGAAATAGATTCATTCAAAAAGATATTACATTCGTTTGACAATACGATTGTCGATAGTGAATCTATCCCAGATCTCAATTCACAGCGTTTAGGAATACTGATTGATGCCGGTATGGTTCAATATACAGAGAAAAATACATCTGCCATTTCATCGTCATTTAACGCCGAGGATATGGCCAAATACCTGGAGCATCACAAAACTGAATATCTACAAGATATAGAAAACATCGAATACACCACAGAACTTGCATTGTGCCTTTTGAGGTCAACTGTGTTTTCACTTTATGATAAAGCACAGATTATCCCGATATTTAATCTTAAAATCATAAGGGCAAGTTCTGCTTTAGCAACCGAAATATGTGCGATTCTCACAAAGACAAGGATTGACTTAGACAAAACTATCCTCACAACCGTAATCGGAATATCTGACAATGTTTCGGATCGCGTAATTGTCGCTACTCATACGATCAAAAATAACCCTGACAATAGCGAACTTGTCGAGAAATTATTAAATCAATTACCAAGCCCTTATAACGAAATCACAGAGCATGACAGAAAACGCCCGGCTTTTGAGAAAACCGACTATAATATAGAGCTATTTGCCACACTTAGTAATATCGGATACATTTCATCTTATAGTGAAACTGAAAATGGTCTAAAAGTCAATAAGAAGGTATCAAGTTTCTAATTTACATCATAATAATCCGACAAGCAATTAGTCGAAATATTTAGGAGAGACAGTCTACTGATAACAGTCTCTCGTTTTACATGCATTCCAGCACGATAATCTCCGCGCGGCAGGCAGTGCGTACGAACGGCTCCTGCATGGGTGTCCGGTAGTGAATGATAAAATGTCGCATCGTCTCCTGTACGGCTTTGGGACGCTGCTTGTCGATAAAGCCGTACGGCAGAAGCAGCACGGCACGATCGCCCGAGCGTTGCGTGCGGGAGAGCCATTGCAGGAAGTAGACACACTCCACAATCTCGAACGGCGGATTGGCAATGACGTTCTCGCAGCGGAAGTCGATCTCATGAAATTGCATCCGCAGCGCAGCAGTTTCGGGATAGAGGCGTTCGTATAGATCAACCAGCTCCGCATCGGCATCGAAGCCGAGGAGCGCCGACGGATGCACGCCCTCGAGGAGCAGGGCGCGCGTAAGTTGCCCCGTGCCGCATCAGGCGTCCACGATACGGCTGTCATTGTCGAAATATCGCACGGCCAGTGCCGCCATCTGGCAGGCCGTGCGGTCGGGTGTCAGGTATTGCGAAGCATAGACGCCCTTGCGGCGCTGCCGCTCGCACATTGCATCATACGGCCAGTTATCGCCGCCGTAGAGGAATGGCAGGTCATTGTGCTGCTGCCAATAATCGAGAATCTCCGGCAGCGTATCCGGCCAATAGAAATTGCGCCGCAGATAGTAATTCTGAAGCGCATAGCGTTTTGTGATTCTTTCAAAGATTTTCATTGGATCAGGTTTTAGGGTTACTCTTTTTTCTGCCGCGGCACCGCAATCCAGTCGGGATTCAGCGTCATACGCCAATCGGGATCGCCAGTGCGGTAAGCGAGGAGCTGGGCGGCGTAATCGTGAGCTTCACGGGAATTTTGGGCCCGATAGTGAAACATCCATTTCTGACCGCACCGGGGACATTCCCAGACGACCATCGTACCGGCAGAGGTCTCGGCAAGGCCCAGCATGCAAGGTACTACGTATAGTGCGGCGGTTCGAAATCACATTCATAACAGGTATAAATACCGTGGTTATAGCGTCCCTGCGGTGGAACGCGCAGGGACAAAGGAATATCGATCATATAAGTATATGGTTTAGGTGTTCGTATCTTCAGGCGAAGCCGCGACTCCGTCCTCTTGGCAATAGTCGAATTTCATCAGCTTTGCGACACGGGCGTACTCCTTATCGTAATACGTATCGTATTCCTTTTGATATTCCTCCTTGTAATGGGTTCCGCCGTCGGGATCGTCGGGGTCATCGGCTTCGACGAATGTTTCGAAAGGTGCACCGTGTGCGTTCAGCAGCCGTCCGACGGCCAGATCGCAGGCAATATCCATAATCGACGCGTTGATCGCGTCCTTATGGTTACGGTAATATTCGTGTAAATTCATGGTTTCGTTCATTAAAATGTTCTTGGTTTGAGTTATTGTATTTCTGCGGACATCAGGTCGGGGTCCGCAATGCAGATCGGGTTTGTTCCGGGTATTCATTGGGCAGACTCTTTCCGGATTCGGATTTGCTCCTCTGCGAATTGTCTGTTCCACCACGCCTCGCAGGCATCGACAAGCATTTGATACTTCTCTTCGGAAGGTTGTCCGTGATACAAGTTCCGTCTGCGGCCGAGTAAATCATAACCGTAGGATCTCCGTTATTGTTTTCTATGTCCAGTGGATATTCCGTTCCGGGAATTTGATAAGCAACATCTTCCTGATAGGTCGGATCGTTTGACAGTTCGTCGAGTTGACCGTCAGCACACAGGTCCTTGATTTTCCGGACAGCCGTTTCGAGATTCTCGGCTTCAAAACTGAAATACCGGCAATCTATGACAGTAATTTTTTGATTCCGATAAAATTCATAGCGTTTCATTGCGCGATTATTTGAGGTTAATACTTCGACACTTCCAGTCCTTTTTTCGTCATGCTCATCGAGAAGCCCGCCTCATGGAGCTGTTTCAGTACCGAAGCGTTGCTCTCATGGATAAGAAGCGGATAGACTTGGGAGTAGTTGTCGGCGATCGGTGTGTTGAACGACACAGTGATTCTGTTGTTTCGGGTGATGATTTCCAGCGCATGCCGGAAATCGGATTCCTGCATGTTCATTTGAAGGTGTCTTTAATGATTATCGGATATGGGACGTAGTTCGCATGGATAGACTTCAGTTTCCGAGTCTGAGCAGCAGATCAGGATAAGATCCTTGTCGGAGGGTGTCTCCTTATCGTCATTACCCGAACAGACGACACAACAACCGGACATTTCATAGTCGGGATCGCTCCGGAAGACACGCTGCCCGGGGTGAAAGACCTGCACGCGCGGCAGTTTCTCCCCGTCAAGGGTCTCCGGAAGAGCGATTACTTCCCGGATTGCAAGCCGGGGATGTTTGTCGAAATGCCAGTCTACCTCGGATTCTTCGCCGAGAGTCGTTTGAATCGCACTCAGAACCGTTCCGCATTGTTCGGAAACAAGACGTGCGGCCTCCTTGCCGGAAGCCGCACGCAGGGTAAAACAGCCGTTGAAGGTATAGCTGACCTTCAGTTTGAATTTTCGTCGCATAGTGTTTAAGAGTTATCGTTGTTGTTTTCAGACCATTCGTCGACTGTCGTCGCGTCATAGATGCCGTACCGGCGTATTTCAGCGTACGCCTGTCCTTCCCGGAGCAGGGGCTGCCGGGAGACGAACGTTCCGGTGAAGTTTGCCAAAGCCAGCGGAACGAGCCACTGGAAATCGCTGCCCCGACCGCCCCCTCGCACGAATGAAAATCGGCGGGAAGGGTTTCGGAATCGAGGCGACACATAGTGAAAAGAGCAGAGATGCCGTTGATCTCGGCCTCGCGGAAATCCCTGATATCCGCGAAAGGAATGGATGATTCGTATGCCATGATATGGAAATGACGCCGCCCGCTCGTTGCGGAGCAGGCGGCAGGTTATTAAAGAAAGATTCGGTACCACGCCCCGAGCAGATAGACATTACCTTCCACATAGAGTGAGTATAAGTCCGTAGAGACAATCCGCAGGAACAGAGTCCTGTCGCCGCGCAGTTTCCCGATCTGACGCCGGAACGCCTCGGCGGGAAAGGGTTTGCACGAGATGAACCGTCCGCGAACCTCTGCGTCCGAGGGGAGGTATTCGTACAAGCGGTAATTGAGCGCCAGCCAGCGAAGGATTTTACGGAGGGTTTTCGCATCGTCCGTCCGCAGTGTGAAACGGTTGAAACAAAGATTATTCATCGTAAATCGGAGTTAGTTCAGTGACAAGGCCAGACAGAAATAGTCCGTATAATCGAAGTCCAGTCCCAGCCCAGAACAGGCCGTTTCAAGATCGCCGTAGCACAGAGCCCCGGCATCCCGCAGTTCCCGCAGGTTGCGAAGTTCCGCGGTCAAATATTCCTCGGCGCGACGTTCGCCGCAGCGGCACGCAGTGCAAATATTTTCGATAATAATGTTTCGGTCCATAGTCGTTTAAGGTTTAGGTGTGAATTTATTGTCGGAGAGTGCAAGGAAATCGTCGAGCGTGCGGCACCGATAGTCCAAAGAGATCTTTTCGCTGTAATCCGTCTGCCGGATATCGAAAGTATAGGTCAGGCCGTTACGAATGATCTGGCCGTGACTTTTGTCATGAACCCAAACCACATCGGACAGAGCCTCCAACCGGTTGCGATACCCGGTCATTTTGCGTTCGTTCTCCGCATCGATCCGTTCGAGATTCCGGAAACCCTGCGTGAGGTATTCCACCCAGTCGTCGATCTTCTTTTTGGTGAAGACCCCGATACGGTTCGGAGCGGTTTGTTTGTCGAAAGCCTTGCCGTAGGAGTAGTTGTCCGCATATCGGAAGAACGACCAATCGAATCGGAGGTCGTAATAGGGTTTTGGATAGAAATATTGGCGGACGAGAAACAGGATGCCGTTTCTTCGGAAACCGGTGCACGCCTCCTCGAAATAGTTTTTCAGGCTGTCCTCGGCATGTGTAACACGGTAGAACAAGGCTGCCTCCGGAACGAACTCCTGCACTGTTTCCAATACGGCCGATGCGCTTTGAATAGCCCGCTCTACGTTATCCTCGGCATTGGCGAGCAGCAGCTCGTCGAAGGTCGACTGATCGATCCACTTTCTCATCGCCGGGCCGCCTGCCTGCGGCAGGATTCAGTTTCCCGCAGGTCGTCGTTCAACGTCGGAATAAGGATCGTACACTCGGCATCGGGTCGTCCGAGGAAACATTTCACCTTTACCGATGCCTCCACACCGTCCCGGGCGTAGGTCTTGAAGCGATAGTCATAGCCTGCTACCGCAATTTCGAATTTTCGGATTTTCATCTTCGAAATGAATTTTGGTTTGACATACGGCCGGCGAATACCCACTATGAAAGTGAGAAGCCGGCTTCGGGGCAGAAAATTCAGCGTCAGGGGCAGCCCGCAGTCGGTCTTTTTCGCGCGATACGACCCGAAGGGTGGAGATCGCGCGAAAAAGCCGAAAAGGGCTAAAGCTCCTGACGCTATCTTGCCCCGCAGACGGCGATCACAAAGGAATTCTAATTATTACTCGTGCTGTCTCAAAACAAAAAAGCTGTTTGTGCCAGTACAAACAGCTTTAGCGCTTTCTCGATTATCGGACAACCACGCGAGGCGCTTTGCGTATGGCATTCTGCAAATTGCGCTGATTGAGTTTCAAAGACAATGCAAGCAAATCGTAGGCATTGTAGAGGAATTGTTTCCGATAAATTTTAGGACGGATTAGACGTTGGTGCCGGCACACGATAAGCGTTTCTGCCGATATACCGAGGATTTCACAAGCCGCACGAGCCGAAAGGTACATCGGATATTTACTTTGGCTGCACAGATATTCGAACAGCATCACGCTTTTACTCAGCATGAAATTGGTTTTAATCAGGCCCTCCAACCGTTCGGGTGTGACCAGTACATAGATTTGGTCTTTTTTCGGAATGTTCATGGACGATAGTTTTTATAGGTTTGTGTCTTTCAATGTTTCGAGTTTTCCCTGCTTACGCATCTTGCGGATGAACTCTTGGACCTCGGAGAGCAGGTACATCCTACGATGCCCGAAAGTGAAGCCCACCAGACGCCCTTGTTCTCTGTAACGTCGCACTTGACGTTCGCTTTGGCGGAGCATCTGGCAAACCTCCGAAAACTCCAGCATAGGGTCGCCCTCCAACACGCTGCGATGTTCTTTCAGGGAGCGGATCTCTTCCAGAATTTCCATGACGATGGCCAGGATACGCGAAATGTTGTCTGCGGATTGATTTTCCATAATTATTATGAATTGGTTTCTTCCGCAAAATTGGGATAATCCTTCGAGACGATCATCTATGTTTGAAGCAGTTATATTATTCTGATATACAATTATTTGTAATTAAAACGAATACTTGCCGGCGATTTTGTCATTGATTGTTGTAATAGCCTGGTCGATCATACTTTCGGTTACTTTTGCATAGATTTGGGTCGTCGTAATGCTCTTATGTCCCAGCATTTTACTCAAAGCGATCAACGGTACACCGTTCATCAGCGAGATGGTCGTCGCGAACGTATGCCGGGCAAGGTGGAACGAAAGCTGCTTTTCAATGCCGCAGGTGGCGGCGATGAATTTCAGGCTTCGATCCATCACTTTGACTGTGGACATCGGAAAGACCTTCTCCGGCCCGGCCAGACCTTTGTATTTATTCAGAATTGACAACGGAACGGGTAACAACTTGACCAAGTATTTGGTGCCCGTCTTCATCCGGTTACCCGAAACCCACCAATTGCCCGCAGCGTCCTGCTCGAATTGCTTCCATTCGAGCGATCGCATATCCGCGTGACAGATACCCGTAAAGCAGGAGAAAAGAAACATGTCTCTTGTCCGCGCCTGGCATTTATGACGAAGTGGTGTGGTCATCAGACGCTGTAACTCCTCGTTCGTAAGGTATCCCCGCTCGACCTGCGGAGGCGTATAGTGGTAGAGGGCAAAAGGATTGCGGGGCATCCAACCGTTGTTGAAAGCCATTTTGACTACATATTTCAGGCATTTGAGATAACCGGACAATCCATTGGGAGACATTCCGAGGTCATGGGATAGATAAGTATGGAATTTTTCAATGAAGGACTGCTCTAATTCCAAAAGCGGCATATCTTTGACCCGATACACCCTTTCCATAAAAGAATGCAAATGTTCGGAACATTTACAGTAACGCTCCCATGTCCTGCGGGCACGATCGACACCAACCCGTTTTCGA
>OKST01000860.1_pt1 | contig 18233 bp, 12 predicted proteins | sample 1606341 | NCBI WGS metagenome assembly OKST01 (sample SAMEA3879563, study PRJEB24766) | human gut metagenome | biome: human-associated habitat; feature: feces | place: USA | collected 1985/1987 | reverse complement strand
GATAAAAATTAAATCTAATAATACAAATACAATTGTCATTAAAAACAATAGTTTTGTAGGCAATACATTCAATTTAATAATGTTAAACAACAAATACATTGTTGCAGCAATCATTACAATTGAAAAAATAATCCCAAATACTTTTCCTATATTACTTTGTTTTTTATTTTTTTTCATAATAAAAATCTCCTATACGGTAAATATAATACAACAAATACAAAAAGCTCTCAAGCTTTGAATTACACGGCACCTTCGCCATAAAGAACTTGTTTCACTGTTTTAAATAATAAAGTAATATCCAACCAAAATGACCAGTTACGATAATAATATTCATCTAATAATAAACGGTGATCAAAATCTACCTCACTTCTTCCATGACTTTGCCACATTCCAGTAATACCAGGTTTACATGCGATGACATCATAATAATAGTCTCCCATATCCTCTTTTTCTCTTGGTAAATATGGGCGAGGTCCAATTAAAGACATTTGACCTAACAATACATTAATAAATTGTGGAAACTCATCCAAACTCTTTTCACGCATGAATTTTCCTGCACTTGTAATACGTGGATCATTCACTAATTTTTTATTTTTTGTATATTCCTCTCTAATTGCAGGATCCTTTTCCATTAACTCTTCAAGAATCTTATCCGCACCTAATACCATTGTACGATATTTAAACATTTTAAATTCTTTTCCATTTTTACCAATTCGATTCTGCGTAAAGAAAATAGGACCTTTATCTCCTTCTTTGCGATTTTTAATGAAGACAAAGATTGTCAATGGTATTAATAATAATAAACCACATAGTCCAGCAAAAATGTCAATAATTCGTTTTAATGCATAAGATAAGAAATGTTCTAAGCCTCGAGAATTTGATATCATTAAGATCCCATCAAAATCTTCTACCTTTGTATCAAAAGTTACTAAGCCATTAACTTGAGGTAAATATTTAATTACTGCAACTTTATTTTTAAACACTTCAAATATCGCATTCAAATCATCACGATCTAATTCAGGAATAGCAATCAATACTGTATCAATATCTTTTTCTTTAATTACGGAACAAACTGAATCTAAATCATATGTTTTATTTATATCTACAATTTGCTCTTGTTGAACATACTTAATTCTGTTTGATTTATTACAATTCACAAATCCAACCACATCCAATAATGAATATCCATTACCTCTACATACATATTCTAGTTGCTCAGCTGTATGACCGATACCAACAATTAAAGTATTATGTTTAAACCATTTTCTAAATATTTTATGAGAATATCTAGAGTTACATCCTGCAAATACAAATAAAACACAAGTTAATAAAACGAATCCGAAGAATTTCTTAATCGTCCAAGTACTAATTGGAAAAACAAGAAAACTACCTATAAAAAAGCCAATATGACTTAATATGATTAATCGAATTTCATCATACATTAATAAAACTTTTCCTTGATATCTTCCAATCAATAATTGCATTAAAAAATATAATATACATAATTTCCAACACGTTTCCAAATCGTATCCAGAAAATTGTATAATAAACATAAAAAATACAAATTCAATCGTAATTTTTAAAGTTCCAATTCTAGACATAATATAACCCTTTCACTATAACTCAACTCATTCTACTAAAAAACAAAAAGAACAACAATTCTTATTGTTATGTCTGAATATTATGCTTGTACTGATGACAATACAGTAAATGTAGCCACATCCACCATACAAGTATTATGAATATCTTGGAATGTAAACGTAACTGTATATTGTTGTGAAGCTTTATCTAAAGTACAACCAATATCTGTTACATCTTCTTGTGCAAGTCCTGCATTAGCAAGAGCTGCATCAATAGCTGCTTGTTGATTTTTATTAAAAGAAGTTGATTCTTTTTTTTCTTCTTTCTGTGCTTCAACTTTAGTTTCTTCCTTCTTTTCTTCTACAGGTTTAGAAGTAGAAACTTCTTCCTTTTCTTCACTACTACTTCTTTTATAATTTCTTTCCTGTATAATACCATCTTTACCAATCTTATACTCATAAGATCCACCATTCGTATTAAATGAAATAATATATGAACCTTTTTGTTCTTTGATTGATACGTTTTCACATTCTTTTTTAGTAGCATTCGCATCATCTCTAGCTACTTCTAGAATATCATCTTTTGTGATTTCTAAGCCAGAGTTACTACAGCCTGTTAGAAGTAGACCAAAAGCTGTAAGGAATATTAAACTATTTCTTTTTACCATCATCGTCTCCCCCATAACCATATCCATAGCCATAACGGTTTTCATCACTCATATCCACTTTATTTAATACAACACCAATCACATGACCACCATTACGTTTTAAGTCATTGATAGCAGCCTTTACCTTACGTTTATCTGCATTCTTAGCATCTACTACATAAAGAACTCCATCACTTAAGTTACATAATGGGATAGTATCCGAAGTTAGTAATACAGGAGGTGAGTCTATAATAATATATCCAAATTCTTTACGAGCTTGTTCTAAAAAACGTCCCATTCTTTTAGAACCCAGTACCTCACTAGGATTTGGTACTTTGTGACCTGCCGTAATAACAGTCAATGTTTGCCCACCATCATATTGCACTTGTTGAACACCATCATATGAATGTACACTCAATCCTTCTTGAAATTCAGAAATAATATTTGTAAGTCCAAAACGATTTGAAATTTTCATCATCTTATGAACCGAAGGATTTCTAAAGTCACAATCTACCAATAAAACATTTTTATATTTAGCTGCCATAATACGAGCCAAGTTAGTAGCAACATTGCTTTTGCCTTCATTTGGAATCGTACTTGCCACACTGATTACTTGGATTTCCTCGTCCATTTGACTAAACTCTATATTTGTACGTAAACTACGATAAATCTCATCTACATCAAACTGATTTCTCTTTTTCTTTGCCATTTCTATCTCCTAAAGAAACTAAAATGCTTCTTTTTCTTAGCAACCACAATATTTAATATATCCATATCACTCAAGATCCGCTTAGGATTCTCATAAAATAATATGTCCGCATTATCAAACCCAATACGCTTACCTACAACAGCATATACATCACTCAATTTAGAAATACGATTCCCACTACTCCTATGCGTATCCGTACCAATCAAATCACAATATCCATCATCTAATAAAGATAAAGCATTTGATTGAATTGACTTTCCATGCATTCCTAAAATAGAAGTGCGATTGATTTGTAGAACACAACCCATATCAATCCAATTATCAATAATTGAATAATCAAGTCCTGAATGAAAATATCTTTCGATATGCGCAATCACAGGAACAAATCCCTTTACCTTCAATTCATACAAACAATCATCTCTATAATCAATTGAATGAATGTCATGAAGAACATTATATTCCACAAGCATATAACGAGATCCATTTAGTGTAGGATATAAACCTAAATCCATGCCATCAATAAACTCACTATTCATCATGACTTCGCCACCAAAATAAATTGGTATTGGACTCATTTCTTTTAATTCCTTTTGACGAGAAACAATCTCATTATAAATAGAAACATCTAATTGACCAGGAATAAAGTGGGGCGTGCTACATATTCCTACAAAGCCATCAGCATTAGCAGATTCTAACGCAATTTGAGCATCCTCAATAGATGGCATACCATCATCAATACCCCAAGCGATATGTGAGTGAATATCTATAAACTTAGCCATTATAATTCAGGAATCTCACAGAAAACAGGAATACCCAAATATTTTTCTGCCTCTTCTTTGTTACGCAAACGGTTATTTAATAAATATCTTAATATGGCATATCCTGCACCTAGCACAAATCCAACTGCAGCCGCAAGTACACCATTCTTCTTCGCATTAGGACCACTTGGTACATAAGACAATTTAGCCTTATCTACAATTTCAATATTACGAACATTTAAATTCTTCTGCATTGTCTTAATAAAAGTATCTACAGTTCCATTTGCGATATCCTTAGATAACTTAGGATCTGTAGTTGTAGCAGTAACTGTAATAATTTCAGTGTCGGATTCATTTGTGACACTAATACATTTTTTTACACTAGAAGCATTTTCTAACCCTACATCCTTAGCCACTTCAGACATGATATTATTCTGAGTCATTAAGTTTACTACATTGGTAACCAATTTACTATTAGCCATCTGTGAATTATAATCCAATGATCCACTATCATTTATCTGTGGCGTTAAATAAATAGAAGTACTAGCCGTATATTTAGGAGCAATTAAAAACTTTGTTCCAAAAAATCCAGCAGCACCCAATATAACACAAAGCAAAATAATTAATTTAATATGTTTTAAAATAGCACGAGCCACCTCTAAAAGATCAATGACATCTTCATCATCTTCTACATTAGCTACATTCATATAAGCATCTTTACTGGACATTCTCTTATAAGCCATAACCCTTATCCTCCTACTTTTCAATATAAAACAATTATAACTATACCATAAAATGAACCTTTTTTATTATTAAATTCATTTTATATGTAAACAATTGTTAATGTTATATAAAAATCTATCAATGATACAAAATCCAATCTAAATCACACTCGTTATTTGTTCTATATTTTCTTTTTCAACACTAATTTCTAGACGCTCAATCCTTTCCTTTATTAGCTTTTTATGTTCTAGAAAATCAATCCCAGATAATATAGGTATCAAAGACTCATAAAAATCTATTTCTTTCTGAAACGCCGGGACTAAGCTTCCTACAGAAAACCAAGAATGAGATGATATTGAAAGTTTTTTAAATATATCAAAATCTTTATTCTTAGATAAAAATGTTTTTATAGCTAACATTTTTACTTCTTCATCTAAAATACTAATAAAATCAAAAATCAAATAAATAGAATCAGAAAAGGCATTTTCCACAATAATATGTTCAAGCCATAGGAATTGATTTTGTTTTACCAAAACATCATCTCTTTGTTTCATTAAATTTGTAAACACGAATAGATGCTTATTTTTCAATAGATTATAAAATATATCATCAAATACTTCCATAAATCGATCCATCTTCCATAAAGACATAGCTTGATAAATTATTGAATCATTAAAATCAGAATCATTTTCACACAATAATTTTAAATAATCATTCAACCATTCCTTATTCAAAGAAATAAAATATGCAAGATAACAACCTCTGAAATCAATTCTATTCTTGCTTTTTAACATATAAAAATATATTCGTTTTAAAAGTGACATATTTAATTTAAACAATTCGCATAAACGCTCAGGTGAAAATTCTTCTTTATTAAACAATTCCATAAAATAACAACTAACTATAAAGTTGTTTTCATTACACACTTCAAATAATTTAGAACAAACAATCGAATATATATTTGGCTCAAGATTCATAAATTTATTCAAGAATCCAATATTTCTATAACAAGAACTTCCTGTGTAATCATAAATATCATTCTTCAAAAATTCATATATTTCTTCCAACATTTCTTTATTCACATTCTCTTTTGATAATGCTAAAAAGAAGTTATATAACCAATCATTTTTTTGTTTGGATTTCATTTTCTTGATTAAACACAAAATATCATAAGGATTTTCAGCTTCTAACAAACCTTTTATAACAATATAAGGATTGATTGGAACAACACAGCCACGCTCAACACATGCATCAAGAAATTCCTTATTCTTCTTTGCATCGAACTGTTTTATAATCAACTCAAAACCATTTTCCACACACCATTTATCATGCTCATCAAATATATCTCTGTAAATGGTATTTATATTTTCTATTAAATTAGGAATATCCGAAGGCAATACATTCTTTCCATATCCTTCAAGCCTATTCTTCCTATCACTTTGAAATTCCATATAATCCAATTCAGTAACTGTAAGATCATCATTTAAAAGATTATATAAATTCCATATTTCAACATCCAAAACAGATTCCCATTTTTTGTTATATTCAATACCATTTTTTTTGGCATAAACCAATAAAATATGAAGAGCTTTTAGAAAACTAATTTTCTTAGACTTCAGTTTAGATAACAAAACCTCAACATATTCCACATCTCTGGTAGCGATTTCTAAATCAACATCCAAATTAATATGACATGCATAATTTTTCATAAAAATCAATAATTTATCTGCATACTCCGAATGTTCGGCCAACTTCAACAGTATTTCCCAACAAATCTTCCTGTATTCTGCTAAAGCATCTGAATATGAAAGTTTATAGTCATAAATACGCAATTGATATTTTCTTGCAATAACCATCGGCTTGAAATTGAATTCTAAAGAATATTTAGCCCATTCATAACCAACCATGGATACAATATCATTTTTTTCTAACATCAAATTATAAATAAACTTAGAGATATTCTTTTGACAATCAAAACGAGTTTGACTTGAACTTATATCAATGCCATAATTATTCTCTAGCCATCTATATCCATAAATCAAATTCTTTTCATTCTTAGAACAAAATTTCACAAACAATTCTAAAACACACTCTAATTCATCAACATATTGATATCCTGTTAAATATGGTAAGACAGTATCATCATTCAAAAAACTGTTTTTATTAAAATCTATATCAAAAACATCAAAGTCCTCTTTATTCATCTCATTAATTTTGTTTCTTGCCAACAACAACGATTCTTCAATATTAAATAGATGAAAATCTTTTGAGAATTGATCAAATTTATTACTATTACTATTTTTAAAATATTTCCAAACAACTCGAATTTGTTGTTGAAGATACTCATTTGTTTCTTTAGAATTAAAAATATTAAGTAAAGTGTTTATTGTCTGCATTAATCGATCATGAAATTTGGTGAATCCTACTTGAATTATCGAAGAAAAAGGAATCATTTTTTTCTCAACGAAAACATAGTACAACATATAATTGGCCAAGCATTGATCCGAAAATTCAGCCACCTTTTCTAGTTGAATTTCAACAAACTCCATTTGAAAAAGTTTTAACGTATCTTCTTTAAACTTTCCCAAAGTCATTCCATACAAATCTAATATCGTCTGTAAACAAGTCATATTATCAAATTCCATGGCTTTAACTATAGATAATATACCAGCTGTAAAACAAAGATCTTTATCTTTACCCAAAGATACATCTACATATTGCTTGTAGTAAAAAGAATAAAGTTCAGTTGCATTTGTAATAGATGACAAACTCTGTTTTTCATTTAGTAAACGACCAGCCATATAAGCAATTCTCGGATTTCCTTCACAGATACGGATAATTTGATCTGTATATATCTCGTTGTTAATATTCATATTCGTACTAAGAAACCCTTTAATTTCTTCATCTGTAAATGGTTTAATTTCAATGATTTTAGGAACACTATATTTTTTTGCTTCAGAAATCACACATTCTTTTGCATAATCACGAACTGTTAAAACCACCTTAACCATATATCCAAGATATTCCTTAGTAATATACTCAAAAACAGATTTTAATTCTTTCAATTCATTCGCATCATCTATGAAAAATAAATACCTACCTGGCTTTTCTGTATATGAAACTAAATCATCATAAAGATTTAATCCATTACTCTTTATGCATAAAACTTTATAATCTTCATCGCCAAAAAAATCCTTGATTGATTCTAAAACAAGACGTGTCTTTCCTACACCAGCCTTACCAGTGACAATCACAATATCATTTTCATCTAAACCTTTCTCTATCGCACTCTTCTCTTTATCCCTATATTGAAACACTGTTTTCAATGGAGCAATCATTCTATTTTGATCATATCTCAAAACAAAATCTTCTACAGAAGAAATCTGATAAGTATCAATATTTAAACTAAGATACTTTTTCGCCAGAGAAGGATACTTATTATGTACTAACTGTCCAAGTTCATCAATACCCCAAATTGTAAGCTTAATCCCCTTTTCTTCACACATATCATGCAAACTTTTATCTTTTCCAGCATTTAAATTTGAAGACGTATGACAAGCAACAATTTCATCTACAACATCAATTTCCAAACCAGTCAAAGTTGGATCAAAACATTTTAAAATATCTTTATTTAACTTTGTATAGATATTCTTTCCTACAGTTGTATATACAACCAACACATATTTTCCGTTATCTTTTCTAAAATACGTATCCGGATTGCCTTTTGTCGTTTTCTTTGTCCCAGCCTTCATACCCAAGCCGTGGATAACTCCATATCCAGATTTTTTTAATATAATATCGCAAAACTCTTGAAACTCAGCATCTCCCAAAATCGAAATCGCATTTTTAATTTCTGTTAATACAGCTATATAATTTAGCCTCCTTTGCAATACAAACATCATTTCATTAATGATTCTATTATATCATTCTCTATGAAAGAAACGTGTAATCAAAGATAAAATACAATGAATGTAAGCGTCAAATAGAAACCACATTAAAAGATCCAAGTTGAAATAATATAGTCATTGTCAATCGGATCCATTTTATCTTACATAAAATTTTTTTGAAGTTGCTTAAAGTACCGTGATATACCATTTATAAACTCATTTGACATATCTTTGGTGATTCTTTATCCTGTAAGATTGTTGCTTAATTTGTAGCAACCATACTCAAGGCAAATTGTTTCATCTACAAATTTTACAGCACCTTTTCATCTTGATTATTGAATTTAGATTCAAAGTCAGATTTTCTTTTTTCAATCTAATTCAGTCGACATCTAGTCTTAGGCAATATTATTCACAAATAAATTTGAAAAAGACATAAATAGAAAGATTTACAAATCCTCTCCTTAGACGGACATTTTTTTCGTCATATATCTTTAGTAATAAAGCCAACGCCTACCATCCCAGTATGGTTGAACCTCTTTGCTTGATGCGTGTTGCTCATCGAAAAGGTCAAATGCGATTAATTTAGCTGTATAAAAATCATCAATCTTACGATTATTATATCGAAACACTTGCTGCCCTCCATAGAGGACACCCCATCCTGGCCCAAACTTACTTTTCATAATCGTTATAGTTTCTCCCTTATATCGCAACACATATTTTCCTTCTGAGCGTTTCTGCCATTCTTTTCGCATGAAGTTTTTCTTACGATTCAAACGGTTTTTCAGCTCTCCCTCGGTCTTTTGAGGATTAATATAATCATCAGTCATATGTTCTGCACATACGCATCCCACTCGCAATTCGCCATTAAAATTGGGATGTCGCAAAATGTGAACATAACGTATTTTCTCCTGCCCACACATTTCGCACTGTTCGTATTCTACATGATCACCGAACTCTAAAGTTTCTCCAAGATCTTCCACTCCAATTTCTTTCCACCCTTTGTGTGGAATACCCTGTCGTTCCCATCTAGCCAACTTTAATCACCATCCTATCGTTTTTTCAATGTATTTATTCATGCAGTTCCAACGGTAGCCCATCTGGATCAAAGAAAAATGTCATCTTCTTTTGAGTATAGCTATCAAATCGAATTGGTTCGCATTCTATCCCCATCTGTTCCAGTTCTGCTACAGTATCTTCCACATCATTCACCCGGAATGCCAGATGACGCAATCCGCAAGCTTCTGGTCGATTCACACGCTTAGGTGGGTTTGACTCTGCGAAGATTTCCAGTTCAATCGCATCAGCACCCTCGCCAACACGCAAATCCAATTTCCAGTCATTACGATCTTTACGGAAGTTTTCTCGTACAACCGCAAATCCCAACTTGTTTACATAGAAGTCTCTCGATTTCTCATAGTCTGAAACAATAATTGCCACATGATGAATTGCTGCTAATTTCATATTCTAAGTTTCACCTCTCCATCCTAACATACCATATTTGCCGAATTGTTGCTGCCTACCAACAATAAAGAAATGTTATATGTATTCTCTGCTCCCTAGTTAATCCTTAGGTTTTCAACCCTGGTACTCTTAAAACGAACTATTACTCGATTCTATCTAATTGCTGATTATCAAAAGAACTAATAATGTTAACCAAGTCAAAAAAATCAGTTATAAGCTGTTTTTATGTATATACTGGACATAAATTTTTTAGAAAATAAATTCACCTAACTCCGTACAAATTTATTAAACATTTTTACATAACTCTGATTTGCTCGGTTATTCTTATAATTTGTTATATGATACAGTTAGAACTATATTCTCTACACCAGCTAATTCTTTTCTCAACACTCAAATAAGTTTGCCATAGATATCAATACAACGTTGCTCTCTATAACGACGTTGTTCTGGATATTGGTGAATCATATTTCCAATAACATCCAGCAAATTACGATCATTATATTCATCGTTTATTTCCTGTAAAGCAAACGGACTGATTGGATAATCAATTTCATCCTTTTGAATTGAAACGAATTTACTATCAACCTTAAAAGCTGTAATTGCTTCCTTAAGATTATCAATTGTAGGAAACATTTTCTTATCAACTACACCATAATCATATGCATACAGTAGATCATCCTCCGAAAAAATCACTACTTTCTGGATTGTACGTAGTATATCTAATAATTCTCCAATACCTTCATAAGGAAAAATTTTCTTTCCTTTATCCATCATCTCATAGACTCTATTAGATAACTCTTCTGACTGTAAAAACCTTACTTTTTCAAATCTGTTATCATTCTGTAATGGAATTGCATTCATCATTGGCATAATATAACCACTTTGATGGTGACATCTCATAAGTGGTTGGTAGCCAATTTGAAAAGCCATTCCATCTAGATATCCTGAATAAAAACTATATGGTCCTTTATCTGGATTATTCAAACGATGCATGTCCATTCAAAACTTCCACCATTTAAATAATCTAACACCCAATTAGGAGAATGAAATATTACACCATATTTTGAATTTTCTGTATCCACGATATCTTTTTTTGTCAAAGGACGATAAGAATCTGTTTTATAGCCATATTTACACGTTGCAAAAAATAATGCAGTTCTAAAATCATTTGTTATTGAAGTAGTTCTCTTTATGTATTTAGCGGCTCTGAGCAATGGATTGCATGGGTCTATCCAAATGGAACGGGTAACTCTATTTTCATGGGTTGAGTAGATTAGCCACTATGGAATACTCATTTATCAAGAGAATTCAAAATAACAATACGACATAACAATCAACAACTATATTGCACAAATCTGAATTACCAAAGCAAAAAAACCATTAAGATTTTCAGATAAATCAATCACTAAATTGCATTAAAAGTTGGTATACAAAATCCTAACTGTATTGCAAGACAGTTCAAAAAAGTAGAAGGTATATCTCCTAATGAATACAAATCGAAATGGTAGTAGAAAAACATTTATTCTAAGTCCTTAGATAAATATCGAAGATAACATTTGTAATTTGGCTTCAAGATAGATATAATTTTGTTCTTTTTTACATAGCCAATATTTTAAAATTTCCCAAACAACTTTTCAAACGAACCTTTCACTTCCCCGTAAATCAAATTATGAAAAACATTATCTCCAAAATATAAATGCAAAGCAGATGAACATGAACTTACGATATCACCTTCTGTTTTATTTATTTTTTCTAATTGATCGATATAATAAGAATCTAACACAGAATATGCATCAATTTCTTTTTTTTTAAATTGAATGATTGGTACCGTATCTTCATCAGCTGTTGATTTTACATTTATATAACTTACTCCGGAACATCTACCTTGGCGATAAACTATACCAATTTTTCTGGTTGGAGAAAATCCTAAAACAGGAATATATTCCAAAGTTATTTTACGAATCGCCTCATTTGATAAGACAAGAATTTTATTGATTTTTTTGGCCAATTGAGTATCTGAATACAGTTCATCAAACCAATATGAAGTTCTTCCTGCTTCCAATTTTAAATCGGGTGGAACATCTAAAAAATCCTGTGCTGTACCCATTGTATTTTTTAGCAAATTGCAAAATATCAATATTGCTTCTGTTTCTGAATCATGGACTCCTGATTCACTTAATTTATGAATTAAAGATTCAATATCATTGTCATATAAACTGAACTCATCTCTTTTGGATTTGGCTATACGATGTTTATTTTTGAAATTTTTAAGCATCTTTTCTGTTCGTTCCACTAACAATACATCTAAATCAATATCGAACATACTTTGCTTTTCTATAGCATCCTTAATCTGTTTCTTTATGATATCAACAGCAATTTCTCTGGCAGAATCAAAACCATAGGATAATAATCCCAGATTATAAAATCTTTCATGTCTATTTCCAATAGTGAATACTGACGAGGACATTGAAATCTCACTTCCATCATTTGTAAACATTTGTAGTTGTTGTTTACTTGATATTGAAACATCAAGTGTTTTCGCTTCCGGTTTTCCTTCATATATAATCATCGAGATTGTTTTTTTTGAAAAATTTATATTCCCTGAAACGCATAATTTTCCAGAACCATCAATACTATATCCATCAAATACATGTCTAATATGATTAAAAAAAACCTGAATGATTGTTTCATATGTTTTCATGATCTGTGCAAAATATTTTTGAGCGTAGTGATAATCCAATGTTGTTTCTACCGCAGAAAAATTTCTTCGAGATTTTAATGCACGGATATACAATTTCAAATTATGTGACTCTAAATAATCCAAAACAAACGCTTGCTTTTTCTGATTTGATAAAATACCAGTTAAATAACAAATCACTTCATCATATTTTTCATCAAAAACATTTTGCTCCAACCAATTTGTAAGATTTAATTCATTCAATGTAGATAATTTTAGTGCTACAAAAAACTCTTGTAACGCTTTATGATAAAATTTGATTCCTTGTAATCCTTTGGAAATCAGTCCTGTCTTCCATATTTTATCATATATTGTAGTCGAATCTACTTTGTCACAATTTTGATTTAAAATTTCAATAAACTCTTCTGTGCTATCTCCATTTTCGATACTATAAAAAGCATACTTTGCTAATACAGATTTGATGATTGTTTCATCCAATAAAGAACAAGCCATTTCTGTCATTTTCTGTGAAATATATTCTTCAAATAATGCAGCATGGTTTGAAGGAATTCTATATTTCGTTTCATTTCTTGATATCGAAACAAACATTTTTAAAAACAGCGGTGTGCGTATAAGTTCTAATAATCGCTTAGGAATCTGATAAATGGATATATCCATATTTCCATAAGAGTATTGCTTCAAAAGTTCTGTAATCTTATCATCATCTAGTGATTCTAAAGAATAATGTGTAAAATTGTTACAGAAGTCTCCACGATAATTCTGTATTCTGGAAGTCACAATGATAATATTATCAGTGCTTCTTTTTAGTTGATGCAATGTATGTACCAGAATATCATAGTCCGTTTCCACCTCATCCAATGCATCAAACAAAATCACAAAGCCACCATCTCTCAGTCGCTTATCTACCATTTCCTTTGTCATAAACGCTGAAAACATCCGCAATTCCTGATAAATTCCATCTACAACAGATACATAACCTCTGCCATAATATCTTCCTTCTAATAGTACAGGAATCTTTTTGTCGTCTGATGTATACTTTGCTAAATATTCACGCATAAGCATCCACATAAAATAAGATTTTCCACCACCAGGGTCAGAAGTAATAATTTTACAAGAATCGTCTAATAACTCATCAAATTTTCTTTTCTTAGTACAATCTTTAATATTAAACTCATAAGAAATTTCTTCTAAATTTCGATCACAACAAATATTTAATATCTCATTACAACGAACCAACATCGCATTTTTATAATCTTCATAAATCCCTCGAGTTGTCCATGTACCATTTTGACACGCAGTCTGCTTTAACTGCAAAACCTGATTGTAATTTAATCGATTTATATCCTCCCAATTTTGAGGGATTTCTTCTACCTTACACGAAAACACACACGTATCCGTATAATTGGCATTTACTATATAACCTTCTATATCAATTCCATTCGAAATCATATAAGCTACAGATTTTGTCCATGCCGAATAGAAAACCGGCTGCCCTCTTACCAATACTTTTTCTGTAGGCTTCTTCGCTTCAAAAACAAGTAAACTATGCTCGTACACCCATTCAATTTCGGAATTTGATTTCCCTCTATGTGTTTCAAACTCATTAGAATCAAATTGAAGAAAATCTGCAGCCTTTGATTTTAAAGATTTACTACCCTCATAACCATATACAGGAAACTCTTCAGCTCTGAAATCCATTGGATATCCTAAAAGCTCTAACAAAGGAACAATTAATTTACTTCTAACTTCCGCTTCAGATTGTATATTTTGTTTCAAAAAATCATTTATAAGAATTGATATATTCATAGAATCATAAATCCTTTCCAGTTGCAAATTACACTAAACTACTACTTTAAAACCTTTCCGTTAGCACCAAAAGCTCGGCAGTTAGAGTTTTATTACACCATTGCCTACTGTTTTGAACTCGTAGCATTGTATAATTATCTTAACAGCTCACATGTTAATTTTGACGTAACTTTAGTCTATCAAATACATACACAAGTCTATAACAATCAACTTTTTAATCATATTTTTTCGCTTGAAGTATAGACCATAGGGTTAATACCACTTTGATGATGCATATAAACGGATATAATTACCAGATCAAATTAATACATCAGAAGAATGAGTAACCCTTCGAATAGAGCACAAGCAGCAACCATGCTCTTTGTACTACTCCTACATGATTGAAAGAGAAAATTTATGAAAGTAGTTTCAAAGAAGCACCAAGAGATTGTCAAAGATTGAATTTATTTATTAATTACAGTAATGTTATGAATTTGCAATATAAAAATCCAAATATTTATGTTGTGTTTCACAGTATTTAATATAACTCGTCATCAAAGTAAGGCACTCCACCCTATCTACTTTTAATCTTGATGGATGTGCCAATTCATTACGAGTTAATCTTAAATATGTAGCGTAGACTGCTTTTGCAGGGATATCGAGTGCCGGTGACAAATTATTCAATGCAGGATACTTATTTTGATAGGTAGCTGTATCTTTTTTCTTGATAACTCTTTCCAATACTTTTTCATATTCAGTATAACGTTGAGAAATCATAACTTTACCTTGTAGTGCATTCGCATAGGTTTGTTGTAACGTTGGCTCCTTATTGCTAAGAAAAGTATCCATATTCTCTATAAGTTTTGTTGCTAAATATTCACCTGCCAAGCCAATCATAATAAGTGCAGATTCAAATGCATCAGCATTATAACATTTCAAACTTTGTTCGATGTAAAATTTTTCCCATTCATCAACAGATGCAATTGTAGATATTTTTTTTAAATATACATCTGGATCATACGGAAGGACATCACGTTCTTCTAAGCATCTTAACCCATATTTTGTAACGTGGAAATATGGCATATGATCACCATAGTCACCAGTTGCTCCAGGAGACAAAATATTATGATATATCATCAGATGTACTTCTTCATTAAACAAGTTTAAATTATCTCTATCCAAATTCGAATTACTCATATAGTTTGGAGCCACATCTGGAACGCCCCATGCCATTTTTGGAATCTCTACAATCTTATCTATCATACCATGCTCAATAGCGATATATTCTACTAATGATCTTAACGCTGAAACACATCCAGCATATCCATACATTTTAAATGTCATTCCCCACGGGGTTTTATCTGGATTTTCTTCTGCAAGAGCATCAAAAATCAAATTTCTCATTTCAAGACTAGTCAATTTGAAATCTCTCCTATCTTTACCATTCATTGGACATTACCTTCTCCTTACATCACAGTAATGTGCATTTTCTGTGCACCTACTGCATAATTCCTCAAACAGTCTCTTTTCCTATTGTCTCATCCCTCTACTATCATTTGAAGCACATGTCTTTGAAAACCTCATCCTGTTTCATTTTGAACACGCATTTGATTACGTTACCTATATTGCATCGCATAACTTTACTCTTTATCAAAATAGGCTGCACAAGATGGACATAGTCCATTTTCAATATCATCGTAACTAACGATTGCACCACATCGCACACATTTTTTAAGCTCATTATTCCAACCGCAATAGCAGCATTTTCCAATAGGTAAAAATTTCTCATTAATGGATATTCCATTTTTCCCACACTGTTCGCATGTAAAATCAGCCGTCCAGTCATTATCACCTTTATTCTCATGAACATGAACATCTAATTCTGCCGGATATGGATTCAACTTTTCATCAATGTACTCGAACAATTGTTCCTTAAATTCTATCAATTCTGAAGTGTCATATTCCGAATTCTCACTAGCTTCCATAAATCCTTCTTCATCTTCACATCCATTTCCATTATGAAAATAGATTTCTGCTAAAAAGATAATCTTCCCCGTTCCATCTTTACACATTATCTTACAAGTACTATCTTCACCCAAGTCATCGTCAATAGAATATTCACAGATAACATCCACTCGTAGCGAATTGTCTTCCATCACAGGAGATATTACCGTGAAACAAACTCCTGAATCTTGAGTTTCAAAACCAGATATCTTATAACTCACATCCAAATGATAACGCTGATAGACATCACTATATAAACTATGTAGAACGTTATTAAACCAATCTCTTATGTTACGTTCACTCAGAATATCAATTCCGGCTTCGTTTACCAAACGCTCACGGTAATATTCCTTCTCTTTCTGATCATCTTCCTCTAAAACATTCCATGTTTGCAAAACTTCATCTGACGTTTCCTCTATATCAAAATTAGAATCAGCCTTTCGAATGAGATCATCCATATTATTAAATTCGTGTAATACAACCTGGTACGAACTCCAGGATAAGATTTTGCTATGTGCAACATGATTTCTATCTTCTATAAAATTATGAATAGCCTGTTTAAATCTATCTGGTTCATCAATAAAAGGAACAAATAAATCAGCCCATATCGTTTTTTCTACTGTACGTTTTGATTTAATAAACTCAGCTATACTATTTGCTGTTTTGCTTTTTTGGGCGATATCCAAAATTTTCTCATACTGATCTTTATTCAATACAACATCATCATTATACACTTTTCCATCAATTATTACTCCCATCAATGTTTCAAGCGTCATCGAAAGAAAATCTGTATTTATATTTTCAAACTCTGGAACTCGCTGAGTAAATTTTTGTTTTAAATAATTTATTAATTCAGCCTCTTTTTCCAAACCCGTGCTATTTATCCAGTCAATTCCAAGAAAATGAATCAAGACTTTACTCGCAAAAGCACGCAAATTATTCTCAACAATAAATGCTTTCTCATATGCTTCTTTGCAAAGCTGTGCTGATTGCATGTCTACCAGCCATGTACATACCTTCCAATCAAGAATGAGTCTATTTTTCAGTTCTATTTTTAACGATTCAAGCTTCTGATCATATTCAATAGAATCAGTTGTCGAAATTGTACACTCTAATCTTGCAGCTTTTCTCTCATAAGTATTTATTTCAAAATCAATACTATAGATTTTTCCATCTGCTGTACTTACATTAAAAACCTCTCTTGCAAACCTATCTATCGTGCCAAGGTATTCTTGAGTTCCCCAATTTAGCGTTCTCAGTGTATCAGTGACAATCCGCTTGCAGTAATCCATACCATAATAATGTTCTTCTATTCCGTTGCAATCAAATTCTTCACAATAAGGAGGCGTCCTCTTATAGATCTGCTCCATATTCTTAATATGATCCATCGAAAACTTAATAATCATAATACCTGCTTCCTTCTATTATTTCTTTATTCCAAAATTTTTAATACATCTTTTGTCTCTTTACTACCCGTTGAAGATTGCCTGCTGCTTGCCTTGTATCGACCACATTTTTCGAACAGTTATCACAGTCAGGTATTTCTGTAACTAAACTGCAAACAAATTAGCTTTGTAAAGTTGTAATGCACCTTAAAGAGCTATTTCTTTTTCATTTGGTTCACCTTTTAAAGAAAGGGTAACCAAAAATAAAAAAAGATAACTCAATTCAAATCATAAATTTACCATTATTGGTGAAAATTTAACGATCCAAATTGGTTATCTTTAAATTACCACTATCATCTATCGACCAATTGTCTGTTGAAATTGGACACGGTCTTGTTTAAAAAGAATAATTGATGATTATCATAATTAAACACAATCATTTCATTGCTTACTTCCATTCTATTTTTTAAGATATTGTATGTTGTTTTGCAGTCTGTATTCAATTTTCTTTCTTTGGACATTTTTACGTATTTTTCAAAACATCCTTTTATGATATTGCTTGAATCTGTGGTCACTTCCTGCATCTTAACAAAACG
>OKST01000850.1_pt1 | contig 18391 bp, 17 predicted proteins | sample 1606341 | NCBI WGS metagenome assembly OKST01 (sample SAMEA3879563, study PRJEB24766) | human gut metagenome | biome: human-associated habitat; feature: feces | place: USA | collected 1985/1987 | reverse complement strand
TACTCTATATAGCACGCATTGCAGGCTCAACCAGTAGAATGTTCATCGCAGTATTTTGGATATTGAGCTTTATACTGCTTGTCATCTTCCGCTATATCATAAAAAAGATACTGGAAAAATACCAGTTATTACAAATACCCGTACTCATCATTGGTGCAGGCAAAACAGCAGAACTATTAGTACAAGGCATCAAAAACGACGCCGGTATGGGCTACAAAATAATAGGGTTACTTGAAGATAACAAAGTAGAAAAAGGAATATTAGAAAACTATCCTGTACTCGGTAAATTCAGCGACGCAGAACAAGTAATAGCAAAATACAACATCAACCACGTCTTTATAGCAGCGCCGGGGTTAGAACAAGGTAAACTTACAAAACTAATCTACAAAGTACAGCCTTTAGTAAAAAGCATGGGCGTAATACCAAATTTAGTAGGCGTACCAATGGGTGGCATAGAAGCAGAAAGCCTGTTTAACGAAAAGCTAATGCTGTTAAGGCTTAAAAACAACCTTGCAAGACCGATAAACAGATGGATAAAAACAATCTTTGACTACGTGCTGATCATAACAGGCACTATAGCAATAAGCCCAATACTGATAGTAATAGCACTTTGGATATACAAAGACTCACCTGGACCTATAATCTTTAAACACCGCAGAATAGGCAAAAACGGCAAAGAATTTAACTGCTACAAATTCCGCAGCATGTGCGTAGATGCAAAAGAAAAACTGGAACAACTGTTAAAAACAGACCCGGAAGCAAAAGCAGAATGGGAAAAAGACTTTAAATTAAAAAATGACCCGAGAATAACCAAAAGCGGGGCATTTTTAAGAAAGACAAGTTTAGACGAACTGCCGCAGATATTCAACGTACTGAAAGGAGAAATGAGCCTTGTAGGACCGCGCCCGATAATAAGGGATGAAATGGTGCGGTACGGAGAATACATTAACGACTACCTGATGGTAAAGCCAGGCATAACAGGCATGTGGCAGGTAAGCGGCAGAAGCGATACAGATTACAAACAAAGAGTACAGCTTGACAGCTGGTATGTGCGTAACTGGAGTATATGGCTTGACGCGATGCTGTTATGGAGGACGATGAAAATTGTTGCACAGTGCAAAGGAGCATATTAAATTAGTGAGTATTTTTAAAGAATTATATCAATACAGAGAAATGATACGCAGCCTTATTCATCGTGATTTACGCGGCAGATATAAAGGTTCTGTTTTAGGTTTTTTATGGACGTTTATAAACCCATTACTTCAATTAGGTGTGTATACAATTGTTTTTTCAAGCATTATGCGCATGGGCATAGATGATTACTATCTATTTTTATTTGTTGCGCTTATACCATGGATGTTTTGTGCAACCAGTATTGTTGGCGGCTCAACTTGTATTTTAGCAAATCAAAATCTTGTAACTAAAATATATTTTCCGCGTGAAGTTTTACCTTTAGCGATTGTAACAAGCAATTTTATAAATATGCTGTATTGCTTTGTAATAGTATTAGGAGTTGTAATACTTTGCAGCAGCAAAATTAACTTTATTGCATGGATATATTTGCCTTTAATTGCGGTATTGGAATATATATTGGTTTTAGGTTTAACGTTCTTTTTTTCATCAATAACAGTATACTTGCGGGATTTACAGCACATTTTAGGCGTAGTAACACTTGGCTGGCAATTTTTAACACCGGTAATGTATTCCATAGATATGGTTCCGCATGAATATTTAACTTTTTTTAACTTAAATCCGATGACTCCTATAATAACCGCTTACCGTGATATTTTATACTATGGCAAAATACCGCATATAGAAACGTTATGCAGTGCATTTATTTTTAGCATAATAACTTTAATACTTGGGTTTATGGTATTTAACCGATTAAAAAGACATTTTGCGGAGGAATTATGATACCTGCAATAACAGTAGAAAACGTATATAAAAACTTTAAAGTATACCACGATAAAGGTTACAGTTTAAAAGAAAAAATGCTTTTTTGGCAGCGTAATGCCTACGAAACCCGAACAGTGCTTAACGGAATAAGTTTTAAAGTTAATAAGGGCGAAGCTGTTGGCCTTATTGGTAAAAACGGTTCCGGCAAAAGTACAACCTTAAAACTTTTAAGCCGCATAATGTATCCCGATAAAGGCGTTGTAAATATAAACGGCAGAGTTGCTTGCCTTATCGAACTTGGCGCCGGTTTCCATCCAGATATGAGTGGTAGGGAAAATATTTATATTAACGCTTCTATTTTTGGTTTGACTAAAAAAGAAATTGACAATAAATTACAGCAAATAATAGATTTTTCAGAACTGTGGGATTTTATAGATAACCCTATAAGGACATATTCAAGCGGTATGTATATGCGGCTAGCCTTTGCAGTGGCTATAAATGTAGCCGCAGATATACTTTTAATTGACGAAATTTTAGCCGTCGGCGATATTAAATTTCAGGAAAAATGCTTTAATAAATTAAAAGAAATAAAAAAAGCAGGTACAACAATAGTAATAGTATCACATTCATTAGGGCAAATAGAAGAATTTTGTGATAAAAGCATTTGGCTTAAAGACGGCAAAATTGCCATGATAGATACACCGCAAACAGTACATAAAAAATATAACGAGTATATGTTGGGATGATTTAGTGGATATAAAAATTTTAGTAGCTACGCACAAAAAATATTGGATACCGCAAGATAGTATTTATTTACCGGTGCAGCTTGGTTCAGCTATAAATAAAACTTTAGGCTACCAACGCGATGACGAAGGTAAAAATATTTCAGTAAAGCAGCCGTATTATGCAGAAGTTACGGCAATGTATTGGGCATGGAAAAACCTTAAAGCAGATTATATCGGCATAAACCACTACCGCAGATATTTTAGCAAAGAAAAATACCACCTTTTTGGTGAAGCAGATAAAAATAAATTATTTAGTTATAAAGATTTTGAGTTGTTATTAAAAGATTATCCCATTATTTTGCCAAAGCAGCGTAACTATTTTATAGAAACACGCTATACGCAATACAAGCATGCGCATAATATTGCCGATTTGGAACTTTGCAGAGAAATAATAAAAAAGTTATACCCGGAATATTTAAATGCTTTTGATAGTACTATTAACAAAACCAAAGGGCATATTTTAAATATGTTTGTAATGCGGTATGACTTGTACTGTAAATATTGCCAATGGCTTTTTAGTATTTTATTTAAACTTGAACAAGAAATAAATCTAAAAAACTATACAGGCTATCAACAGCGCGTGCTGGGCTATATTGCAGAACGCCTGCTTGACCGGATATTTTTAATATTCATACAACGGAAGAGCATTTAAGCATTTCTTCTGCAAAGAGAATGTATGAGTATATACTTAATGTAATAGCATGCAAATAATATGCAATAGATAAAAAATTTTTTAAAACGAAAATTTATAGAACATGTATAAAAATGAAAATAAAATTATTTGTATCGCACCGCATAGACATCGACAGCTTTGTAATAAAAAATGACATTATTACTTCTGTGTATTGCGGGGCTGTTTATAAAAAAGATAAATGTAACAAAGATATAATTGGGGATAATACCGGAGATAATATTTCGGAATTACGCATGAACTTTAACGAACTAACGGTGCAATATTGGGCGTGGAAGAACGTAGAAGCCGATTATTATGGCTTGTGACATTACCGGCGTTATTTTGCATTACAAAATGAAAATGACGGGCATATTAACGAGCAAAACCAAATATATTTGCCGTTTTTTACTAAATGTATTACAGAAAAATATGCGCTTGATAGTGAAGAAAAGTTAAAAAAATTATGCCAAGAATACGATTTAATAATACCCAAACCTGCAGATGTAAAAACAATAAAGGCATTTGGCAAGCAGCAAAACGATGTTTTAGAACTTTGGCAAGCATATACAGGATATTTTTTCGATAAAGGCGGTATTGAACTGCTGCTTAAAACAATTAACAAAATAAAACCGCAATATTATCAATGTGCTGTTGATTACTTTAAACAAGACAAACACCGCGGTTACAACTGCTATTTAATGCGCAAAGATTTATTTTTTGAGTTATGCGATTTTCAATTTTCGGTATTATTTGATATGTATAAATCCATAAAAGATACGGATGAATTAAAACAATATCCCCGTACTTTTGGATATATGGGAGAAATTTTATATGGTATTTATTTAAATTCGCTGATTGATAAAAATATAAGGCAAAAAGAAGTAAGATTAGTTTTTACAGAAAACAATAGTATAAATAATAGTTTTATATTCAAGACGATAGTTTTATTAAAATGTTGCGGAAAAAGAATTTTATTAAAATACTTTCCGGCATCATTACAAAAATATGTAAAAAAAGCATATCACAAAATTCTTAAATAAGGTGGTTAATTTTAAATGGAAAAGATGAAAAAGGATATAAAAATTTTTGTATCACATAGGATAGATTTAGACAGCGAAACAATTGGCAATCCGTTATATGTGCCTGTTCGGTGTGGTGCTGTTTATGATAAACGTAAAAATGTTACTATGCTTGGTGATGATACAGGTGATAATATTTCTGAGAAAAGAAATAGTTTTTGCGAACTTACGGTACTTTATTGGGCTTGGAAAAATATAAAAGCTGATTATTATGGCTTATGTCATTATAGAAGATATATTTCTTTTTCTCAAAAAAAATATATGCATGCTAATAATGGCGCTGGATTTGTAACAGAGGAATATTTAGATAAAAATGCTATTAATAAATATTGTTTAAATGAAAAAATAATGACAGAAGAAATAGAAAAGTATGATTTAATAATTACGCCTGAAGAAGATACTAGATTAGCTTGGGATGGACCACATAAAACAGTTTATGATATGTGTAACAATAGAAAAAGAGATTTTGATATAAATGGAGTAAATAAAGTCATAGAAATTATAAATAGATCTTATCCTGAGTTTTCAAAATATGCAAAGATATATTTTAATGGACATAAAGTAAGGTTTTATAATTGCTTTGTAATGAAAGCAGAGTTATTTAAAAAGTTCTGTGAATTTTTATTTGGAATATTATTTGAATTAGAGAATGAATTAAATACGGAAAATTATAATAAATGGAAAGAACGCATGCCTGGATTTATGGGGGAAGATATATTTGGTATATTTTGTTTGTATTTAAATGATCAAAAAAAATACAAAATAAAAACGAATGAATTAGTTATGTTTTTAAATACAGAAAAAGTTAAGGAACTTCATCCTGCGTTTACATCCAATAATTATCCAATAGTTTTTGGTTCGAGCAATTATTTTGTTCCATATGCATCTGTATTTATTAAATCTATTATAAATAATAGTAAAAGTCAAAATAATTATGACATAATTATTTTGGAGAACGATATAAGTAAAAATAATAAAACTATTTTACTAGATATGATTAAAAATAATAGAAATTTTTCTATACGGTTTTATAACCCAAAGTCATTGATAAATAATGTTAAATTTTATATTAATGCAAAAAGTCAATCAGAAGTGGCTTATTATAGAGTATTAGCACCTTACATATTAAAAAATTATGAAGATAAAGCTGTTGTAATGGATTGTGATTTAATTGTATTAAGAGATATAGCAGATATTTTTAATACTAATTTAAATAATAATATAGCTGCAATAGCTAAAGATGTCGTTTGGCATAGTTGGTTTAATGGAGATAATGAGACAATAAGAAATTACAACAAAAATATTTTAAAAATGAAAAAACCACTAAATTATGTTAATACAGGCGTTATTTTATTTGACTGTAAAAAATATAGGGAAAATTATAGTATGGATTTTGTCATTGATTTCATGACAAAAGAGAATTATATGATTCAAGAACAAGATGCTTTAAATGCTATGTTGGAAGGACGGATATGTTTTTTAGATATAAAATGGAATATGTATGCAATGGTTTCCGAATTTATAGAAAAGTCCATTGAAGATTATGCAAGTGTTACTGAAAAAAATGAATATTATATAGCGCATAATGACCCTTATATTATACATTGGGCTGCACATCCTAAACCATGGAGTGTGCCTGAAATAGACTTAGCATTTAAATGGTGGACGGCTGCTAGAGAATCACCATTTTATGAAGTTATTATATCAAGATTATCCAACGAAAGAGCTTATTCAATAGCTACTCAATTTAATAATAATATGGTTAATAAAATTATAAAATGTTTAAATAAACAAAAAATAAAAAATTTTATAAAAATATTTTTCCCAACAGGAAGCAAACGACATGCGCTCTTGAAAAGATGGTATTTTAAACTAAAAAGTTGAAATCTAAATTAATTGATAAATAAAAATTTGAAAGGATGAAGTAAATGAAAGTAGTAATCTTAGCAGGTGGATTGGGCAGCAGAATTAGTGAAGAAAGCCATTTAAGGCCGAAACCGATGATTGAAATCGGCGGTATGCCGATTTTGTGGCATATTATGAAAACCTATGCACATTATGGTTTTAATGATTTTATTATCTGCGCCGGCTACAAACAGCATATTATTAAAGAATATTTCGCTGAGTATTATTTGCACATGAGCGACGTTACCTTTGATTTTGAACATGAGAACAAAACTATTATTCATAACCATTTTGCGGAGCCTTGGAAGGTAACTATTGTGGATACGGGGCTGCATACTTTAACTGGCGGCCGTGTAAAACGTATTCAAAAATATATCGGTGATGAAGATTTTATGTTGACCTATGGCGATGCTGTAAGCGATGTTAATATTACCGAACTTTTAAAATTCCATAAAAACAGCGGTAAGCAGGCAACTTTAACTGCCGTTCAGCCCGGCGGGCGTTTTGGTACGTTGGATATTGATGCAAGCAGCACAATTCAAAAATTTGCAGAAAAAACAAAAGAATCCGGCGGTTGGATTAATGCAGGCTTTATGGTGTTAAGCCCTAAAGTTTTTGAACTTATTGATGGCGATGATACTATTTTGGAACGCTATCCGTTAGAAACACTTTCTGCTGAAGGCGAATTGGCTGCATATAAACATAATGGTTTTTGGCAGTGCATGGATACCTTAAAAGAGAAAAATATGCTTGAAGATATGTGGGCAAGCGGCAACGCACCGTGGAAGGTATGGGATAAATAATGGAATTGTTTTCGTTTTATAAAGATAAAAAGGTTTTTATAACAGGGCACACCGGTTTTAAAGGCAGCTGGATGTGTAAAGTGCTGGCAATGGCAGGTGCCAAAGTTAGCGGCTATTCGCTGGAGCCGCCAACTAACCCCAGTTTGTTTAAGCTTGCTAAAATAGAATCCGTTATGGATTTATCGCTGTTGGGCGATGTAAGGGATTTAAGCAATGTTCAGCTTGCCATGCAGGCAGTTCAGCCGGATATTGTAATCCACATGGCGGCGCAGCCTTTAGTACGTGAATCGTACCAAAACCCGGTATACACTTATGCAACCAACGTAATGGGTACGGTAAATTTTTTAGAAGCTGTGCGTCATTGCCCGTCGGTAAAATCTGTTGTTAATGTTACAACGGATAAGGTTTATTTAAATAATGAATGGGAATACGGCTACCGCGAAATTGATGCTTTGGACGGTTATGACCCATATTCCAACAGCAAATCCTGCTCTGAGCTTGTTACAAGCTCTTATAAAAAATCATTTTTTGCAGATCGGGATATAGCTATATCCACCTGCCGTGCAGGCAATGTAATTGGCGGCGGCGATTTTGCTAAAGACAGAATTATACCCGACTGCGTACGCGCAATGGGAAATAAAGAAAAGATTGTTGTGCGTAATCCGTACAGCACAAGACCGTATCAGCATGTGTTGGAACCGGTTTGCACATATTTGATGTTAGCTATGAAACAGTATGAAAACAAGGCGCTTGCTGGTTGTTATAATGTTGGCCCGGATGACTGTGACTGCGTAAATACTGGCAGTTTGGTAGATTTGTTTTGCAAACATTGGGGCAGTGATGCAGAATGGTTTAACGTAAGTGAAGCCAATGCGCCGCACGAGGCAAACTTTTTAAAGCTGGACTGTTCTAAAATAAAGAAGGCTTTAGGCTGGAAGCCTGTTTGGCATATTGACGATGCTGTGGCAAAAAGTGTTGAATGGAGCAAAGCATATTTGCAGAAACAAGATGTTAATACTGTTATGGAAAAACAGATTAATGAATTCATGGATAAATTTGAAAACAGGTGATTCAAAATGAAAAAAGTTATAGTAACCGGCGCCAATGGTTTTGTAGGTAGTGCGCTGGTCAAAGAACTTGTAAAAAATGATGTTGAAGTATTGGCAATGGATATGCCTGGCTGTAATGGTAATTTACCGGTTTGTGATAAAGTGAAATTCTTGCCGTTGGCTTTGGACAATATCAACAGCTTAAAAGATTTAATTGATGATAGAGATTTTGACTGTTTTTATCATTTTGCATGGGCTGGATCGGCTGGTGCAGCAAGGGCAGATACGAAACTGCAATTACAAAATGCACAGTGGACTATTGAGTGCCTGCGTGCTGCTAAAGAAGTTGGCTGCAAAAAATTCGTTGCAGCAGGCAGCATTATGGAACACGAAACAATGGCAGCCGCTTTTGCATCTGGCAATAAACCTGGATTAGGTTATATTTACGGCAGTGGTAAATTAGTTGCACATACTATGGCAATGTCTGTTGCGGCTGATATTGGCATCGATTTAGTATGGGCGGAAATTACCAATGCTTACGGTGTTGGCGAATTAAGCTCAAGAATGGTTAATACAACTATCCGTAAAGTAATAAAAGGGGAGGAGCCGCAATTTACAGCAGGCACGCAAAATTATGATTTTGTGTATATTGACGATGTTGCAAAAGCATTTTATTTAATTGGTAAAAAAGGCAAACCTTTTAATGAATATTTAATAGGCAGTTCTAACGCAAAGCCGTTAAAAGAGTTCTTGCTGGAAATGAAAGCAGCAATAGCGCCGGATTTAAACTTTGTTTTTGGCGATATTCCGTTTACAGGCATTAATTTACCGTTAGAAAAATACGATTGCAGCAAGACGGAAAAAGATACCGGCTTTAAAGCACAAATAAGCTTTGGAGAAGGCTGCCACCGTACTATGGAATGGTTAAAGCAAGTGGAGGTAAATAAATGATTACGCCTTTTTCTTTTAAAGAAACAGAAATAAAGGGACTAATTGAAGTAACACCGTTTAATGCAGATGATGTAAGAGGTTGTTTTACAAAAGACTATTCTAAAGAAATGTTTGCGGCAAACGGTATAGATTACAATTTAGCAGAGGTTTTTTATACAACATCACACAAAGGTGTTATACGTGCTTTGCATTTTCAGCGTGTTATGCAGCAGCCTAAACTGGTGCGCTGCATTTATGGGCATGTTTATGATGTTGTTGTAGATTTAAGAAAAGACAGCCCCACCTTTAAAAAGTGGCTGGCGTTTGATTTAACTGGAGAGAATAAAAAAGAAATTTTAGTGCCTGCAGGTTGTGCACATGGCTATTTGGTATTGGAACACTCTATTGTTTCGTATAAATGCGCAGAAAAATTTTATGGCGAATATGATGATGGTATTTTATGGAATGACGAGGATATTGCTGTAAAGTGGCCGTTGGAGCTTATTGGCGGAGAAGAAAAAGTAATTTTGGCAGATAAGGATAAAAATTTACACAGCTTTAAAGAATTTATGAATAAGTACGGTGGCTTTTGATGGACGCATTAGTAATTGGCTGTGGATTGACAGGTTCTGTTATAGCCCGCTTTTTGGCAGAAAAACTTAATAAAAAAGTTGTTATATGGGAACGTAGAAACCATATTGGCGGCAACATGTATGATTATTATGATGAGCATAATATTTTAGTGCATAAATATGGCCCGCATACTTTTCATACAAATAATAAAGCGTTATACGATTATATTTGCCATTTTGCGGAATGGAAAGAATATAAACTTACCTGTATGGCATATGTAAACGGTAAATTTACGCCTACGCCGTTTAATTTTAAAACTATTGATGATTATTTTATTGAAAGCGAAGCTGCTGATTTAAAAGAAAGAATCAAAAAAGTTTTTGCCGGGCGTGATACAGCAACGGTGCTGGAAGTTTTAAACTGCAGTGATGAAAAAATCCGCGCTTATGCGCAGTTTTTGTTTGATAATGATTATAGTTTATACACTGCCAAACAGTGGGGTGTGCCTGCAAGTGAAATTGACCCAAGTGTTTTAAAAAGAGTTCCGTTAAGATTTTCGTATGATGTAGGTTATTTTGACGATAAATATCAGGTAATGCCTGCAGATACTTATACTGACTTTTTTAAAAACTTGCTAAATCATCCTAACATTAAAGTAGAAACTGGTGTAGAAGCGCTTGAGCATTTAAAGATAGAAGGAAAAGAAATTTTAATTGACGGGAAAGCGCAGAATATTCCTGTTATATATACTGGTGCACTTGATGAACTTTTTGGGCTTAGCGAAGGCGAATTACCATACCGTTCATTAAGATTTGAATGGAAATATGAAAATATTGACAGCAAACAGGACGCGCCGGTAGTGGCATATCCTCAGGCGGAAGGATTTACCCGTATAACGGAATATAAAAAATTACCTGTGCAAAATGTTAAAGGAACAACTTATGCAGTTGAGTACCCATTAACGTATAACGAGAACGGAAAAATGGAGCCGTATTATCCTGTTTTAACAGAGAACAGCCAAAATATTTATAAAAAATATTTAGAAAAAGCAAAGGCAGTAAACAATCTTTATTGTGCAGGCAGGCTTGCTGATTTTAAATATTATAATATGGATCAGGCGTTGGAAAGAGCACTTGATTTGTGTAAATTATTACAAATTTGTTGAGTTGAAAGTTTTAAAAATAAAAATACGGGAGCGTTATTTTTAAATGAAAACCAAATTTATATTGCCTCATGGTATGCAAATAGAGTTTAGCAATCTTTTGGGGCAAAAGCGTCTTGATGTAGTTGATATTAATGGTTTTATTGATGATATAGCTGCTAAAACAGAAAAAGCTATAAATGAAATCAGAATAAATGGTGTTGCGAAAGAACATTATTCTAAAGATGGAAATTTAGAACATGTTTATTTTTTGCGCATGCCATATGTTAAAGATGGCTATCCTAATACACCGCAATCAATATTAAAGCTGATAAACTATCGGGAAAAGTTTAAGCAAATTGACGCTGTTATATTTTTAGGTATTGGTGGTTCGTATCTTGGCGCGCAGGTATTGGTTGATACAATAGGTGGATTTGGTTGGAATTATAACACACCGTTAAGAAAGGGTTTTCCGAGGATTTATTTTTCTGGAAATAATCTTGATGCGGAAGATTGCCAGGAACTAATAGCTGAACTTTTACGTCATGCAGAAAAGAAAAATGAACGTACCAAAGAAAATTTTAATGTTTTATTGATTCCAATATCTAAATCTGGAACAACTTTAGAAACTATTTTGAGCTTTATGCATTTTTATGAAATATTGAAAAACGCAGATGATATTAGTTTAAAATGTGCAGTAGTTACAGATTTAAACGCTAAACTGGAAAATGCGCCGTTACTGCAGCTGGCCGAAAAATTTAATTGGGATAGATTTGACATAAAAGAAGGCATTGGTGGGCGCTTTAGTGTTATGACTGACCCTGGGCTGCTTGCATTGACAGCAGTTGGCGGAAATATAGAAGAATTTTTACAGGGCGCTAAAGATATGGATGAATACTGCCAAAAAGCCGATATTAAAGAAAACCCTGCTTTTATAAATGCCGTACTTAAATATCTTGCGTATTGCAAAGGTGTGGATATTGAAGTTTTTATGCCATATTGCATGAGGTTAAAAGCGTTAAGTGAATGGTATGTGCAATTATTGGCAGAATCTTTAGGGAAACGTTTTGACAGGAATGGACAAGAAGTTAATTATGGAAGAACGCCGGTGGTGGCTGTTGGTACGACTGACATGCATGCACAGACGCAGCAGCACCAAGAAGGGAAACGCAATAAAATAATACAATTTGCAGAAGTTAATCAAATAGAAAATGATATTACAATAAAAAATCCTTTTAATGATGTTGAAGTTTTAAGTAAATATACTGGTTTAAAAATGCATGATGCATTAAAGATTGCGTTAGATGCAAATGAAAAAGCTTTAAACAGTGATAATAGGTATAACGCTAAATTTGTAATACCGCAAATAAATGAGTATTATTTAGGGCAATTTATGTATTTTTTGATGCTTAGTGTTGCGTACGAAGGTGAAATTGCTAATGTAGATGCGTATAACCAACCGGGAGTGGAAATATATAAGAAATTTATGAAAGAAGAATTATAAAATATTATTTTGTAAATAAGTATGAAAAGATGTATTGAAAACACTTTTAGAGAGTTAAATAATGAAAAACTACTTTTGTTGTTAGAGGATCAACGTCAATCCGGCAAAACAACACTGCTCAAACAACTTGCCTTACCTAACCGCAAGTACGCTGACCTTGCTGAGCCTGCTTTGCGCAGTATGGCAAACGAAGAACCGGTTCTGTTTTTGCAGCGGTATGCGCCGCCGGTGCTGATTGATAATATTCAGTACGCGCCGGAGCTGGTGCCGGTGATTAAGGATTATGCGCAAAAGCGCGGCGAGCCGGGCGATTTTTGGCTGATTGCACCGAAAGAGGACGCGGAAACTATTACTGCCATTATGCAGGAGCTTGGCGATAAGTTTGCCTGCCTGGAGCTTTGCGGTTTAAGCAGTGCGGAGCTGGACGGAAGCGAGAGTACGCCGTTTATACCGGACATGCAGCTGTTGTCAAGCCGGATGCAAAATCCTGTTCCGCACAGCGTGGTGGAGATTTATGAACGTATTTGGCGCGGCGATAAGCCCGCGATGTATAACGAAGGTGCAGATTGGCAGGTGTATTATGCCAAATTGGTGCAGGATATTTTACAGCGTGATATCCGCAAATTTGTTCAGCTTAATGATGAGATGAAGTTTTACCGTTTTTTATGTGCCGCAGCGTCGCAGATGGCAAAGCTTTTAAATTACGCCGTTATGGCAAAGGAAACTGGCATCAGCATACCGACAGCGAAGCAGTGGCTGGGCATATTAGAAAAAATGGGGCTTGTGTATTTGCTTCAACCGGCGGCGTTTAGCGGCGTTAAGTACGTTGTAAAAACGCCTAAGCTGTATTTTACGGATACCGGCCTTGCGGCGTACTTATTGCGCTGGAATACAGCAGATGCGCTGGAACTTGGCGCGATGAGCGCGGAGTTTTTTGAAACCTGGGTTATTGGCGAAGTGTATAAAAGCTTTGCTAATAGCGCGCAGAAAGCGCCGCTGTACTATTACCGCAATTTTAATGGCAAAGAGGTTGAGCTATTAATTTTGCACAACGGCGTGCTGTACCCGTGCGTCATCAGCAAAAGCGCGCAAGTGCAAAAAATGTACAAGCGTTTTAATATAATAGAAGCGGCGTTTGGTGGCTGTACAGAAGTTAAAACAGCAACCGGCAGCGTTATCTGCCTTGTGCCGGAGTTCGGTATGGATAAAAAAAACATTATGTATATTCCTGCGTGGATGATTTAAGCCTTGCATAAGCAGGGCTTTATTTTTGCGCTTAATTTTACCTACACCTTTGCTTGTGGTATAATATATTATTAGATTTATTGAACGAAAGGAACAAATATGGCAGATAAATTTTTAGTTATAGATGGCAGCAGCCTTATCCACCGGGCGTTTTTTGCTCTGCCGCCGCTGACGACACAGAGCGGTGTGCATACTGGTGCTGTGTACGGTTTTTGCAATATGCTGCTGCGCCTTTTGGCGGACGTACAGCCCAAGTGGCTGGCGGTAGCGTTTGATAAAAGCCGCAAAACCTTCCGCACGGAGATGTTTGCCGATTACAAGGGGCAGCGCAAACCAACACCGAGTGAGCTTTCGGAGCAGTTCCCGCTGGCGCGCAAGGTGCTGGAGGCAATGAACATTGCCGTTCTTGAACTTGATAACTACGAGGCGGACGACATTATCGGCACGTTTGCCGTACACTCGCCGCAGGAAGCGGACGTGATTATTGTAACGGGCGACCGTGATGAACTTCAGCTTTTAAGCAGCCGCACAAGCGTATATTTTACTAAACGAGGCATTTCGGACCTTAAAATTTATACGCCGGAAGTTTTTGCGGAGGAATATGAAGGCCTTGAACCGAAGCAGCTTATTGACCTGAAAGGGCTGATGGGCGATACTTCGGATAACATCCCCGGCATACCGGGCGTTGGCCCCAAAACGGCTCTCAAGCTGATTGGTGAGTACGGCAGTGTGGAAAATGTACTGGCTAACGCCGATAAAATCAGCGGCAAGGCACTGCGCGAAAAAGTACAGAACAACAAAGACTCGGCGCTGCTTTCCAAAAAACTGGCAACAATTTTTACGGATGTGCCGGTTGATGCAGATTTGGCAAATTATGAATTAAAAGCATTAAAGCCGGAGGCGCGCGAATTGCTTGCCAGGTTGGAATTCCGCAATATGTACGACCGTTTTAATGCCGTTATGGGTGCGCCGGAAGGCGATTTCAGCCTGTTTGGCGACTTTGTGGAAGACAAGCCTGACGGGCTGCCGGAAGAAGTTGTAAAAAGTGCCGACGATGCGGAAGCGTTGTTTAAACTTATCGCCGTAAGGCGCGAGGTTACGCCGCTTACTGTACAAATTAGCGGCTCGCTGCCGGATTTATATTTTAAACGTGCGGAGCTTTTATGTGATGGGCGCGTTTATATTTTTGAAGGCGAGTGCCCCGGCTGGCAGCAGTTTTATAACTGGCTGGCAAATGAAAACAGCCAAAAAGCCTGCTGCGACAGCAAGGAAATTATTAAAACCGCTTTGTGCCTTGGTGTTGAGGCACGCGGCATAACGGATGATATTGCCATTGCCGCATATCTTATTGACCCTGCGCGCAGCGAATACAGCATTAAAACCGTCGGCGGAGCGTACCTGACGCAGGAGTATGCGCAGGAATGCAAAACCGTTGCCGAACTTGTGCCTGTGCTGCGTGCTAAACTTGCAGAGCACGAACAGATAAAATTATATGAAGAAATGGAGCTGCCGCTGGCACGCACGCTTGCCAAAATGGAACTGGCTGGCATTAAGCCGGATGCAGCGCTTTTGGATAAATTAACCAAAGAAATGGCTGCGCAGATTGCAGCGCTTGAAATTTTGGCGGTAGAGCAGGCCGGAGAAAGCTTTAATTTAAAATCTACCAAGCAGCTTGGTGCTATTTTATTTGAAAAGCTGGGCCTGCCGGTAATTAAAAAAACTAAAACAGGTTATTCTACGGATGTATCTGTTTTGGAGCAGCTGCGCAACGAGCATCCGCTGGTGCGGACTATTTTGGAACACCGCAAGCTGACGAAGCTGCACAGCACTTACCTTGAAGGGCTGCGACCGCTGATAAATACTGTTACAGGGCGTATACATACGCATTTTCAGCAGCTTGTTACTGTTACCGGCCGCTTGAGCAGCACTGACCCGAACTTGCAGAACATCCCTACCCGCACGGAACTTGGCAAAAAAATACGCGAAATTTTTGTGCCGGGCGAAGGTTACGATTACCTGTTAAGCTGCGATTATTCGCAGGTGGAGCTGCGCGTGCTGGCGCATATTGCGCAGGATGAACTGCTTTTGGAAAGCTTCCTGCACGGGCAGGATGTACACGCACGCACGGCTGCGGAAGTGTTTGGCGTGCCGCTGGACGAAGTTACCGGCACCATGCGTACGCGCGCCAAAGCAGTAAACTTTGGCATTGTATACGGCATCAGCGATTTTGGGCTTGCCAAACAGCTTGATATCAATCGCGGCGAGGCGGGCAGATATATTGAAAATTATCTTGGACGCTACACCGGCGTTAAAAAATATATGGATGATATGGTAGCGAGTGCCAAAAAGCAGGGCTATGTGCAGACGCTGTTCGGGCGCAGGCGTTACCTGCCGGATATTAACAGCCGCAATTTTAATCTGCGCGGCTTTGCGGAGCGTACTGCCATTAACACACCGATACAGGGCACTGCGGCGGACATTATAAAAATTGCCATGGTGAACGTGCAGAAAATGCTGGAACAGGGCGGTTATAAAAGCCGCATACTGCTTCAGGTGCACGACGAACTTTTGCTTGAAGTAACGGAGGCCGAACGCGAAGAAGTTGGCGCACTTGTAAAACAAACTATGGAAAGCGCCGTAAAACTCAGCGTGCCGCTGATTGCCGACGTTAACTACGGCGTAAACTGGGCAGACGCCAAATAGGGAGGAATTACCATGCCGGAAATGCCAGAGGTGGAGCAGGTACGCAAAACCCTGCTTCCGCACATTAAGGGCAAAACCATTAAAAATATAGAAATTAACCTTGCAAGGCTGATAAAATACCCTTCGCCGGAAGAATTTATTGCCGGTTTAACAGGCAAAACCATTTTGGATGTAGGACGCCGCGGCAAATATCTGGTGTTAAAAACAGGCGAAAACCAGAAGCTGATTGTGCATTTGCGCATGACAGGCAGCCTGATTGCGCAGGAGGCAGATAAGCCGGAACCGCCTTATGCCAAAATTAAGTTTGAACTGACGGACGGCGTAACCATGTGGTTCTGCGATATCCGCACCTTTGGCACGCTGTACCTTGTTACCAATAATGACGCGTATATTGAAGGCTACGAAACTTTAGGACCTGAGCCTTTAAGCGAAGGCTTTACGGCCGATTATATGCGCCCGGTTATAGCCAAAAGCAGAAAGCCTATAAAAACTCTGATTTTGGAGCAGACTTTTATCGCAGGGCTGGGCAACATCTACGCCGACGAGTGCCTGGCGTTATCCGGCATTTTGCCGATGCGCACGGCCAACACGCTGACGGACGAAGAAATTAACCGCCTGCACGATGCTATAAACAAGGTTATTGCGCAGGGCATTGCCAACCGCGGCACAACCTTCCGCGATTATAAAGACGGCGAAGGCAACAAGGGCGATAACCAAAACCATTTGCTGGTATATGGGCGCAAAGGTTTGTGCTGTAAAATGTGCGGCGGCGAACTTTTGGGCACCAAAGTAGGCGGGCGAGGCACAACATACTGCCCGCACTGCCAAAAATAAAACGGTGAAAAAATGAAAGTAATAGGTTTAACAGGGGGCATAGCCTCCGGTAAAAGTACAATTGCAAATTTACTGCGCAGTCTTGGCGCGCCTGTGTTTGACGCCGACGCTGAAAGCCGCGCTCTGGTTGCCAAAGGACGTGCGGCGCTTAACGAAATAGCCCTTACCTTTGGTATTGAATACCTTACGGATGGCGGCGAACTTAACCGCCCCAAAATGGCGGAACTTGTTTTTCACGATAAAGAAGCGCTGAAAAAACTGGAAGCAATCATTCATAAAAACGTACTGGCGGCTGCGCAGAGCTTTCTGGCGGAATGCCGCAGTAAAAATATGCCGGCGGCAGTGCTTGATGTACCGCTTTTAATTGAATGCGGCTGGTATAAAGATGTGGATGCCGTGTGGCTTGTTGCCGTAGACAGCGAAACGCAGATAGAACGTGCCATGGCACGCAGTAACATGACTCGCGAAGAAGTTAAGGCACGCATTGCAGCGCAGATGACACTGGAAGAAAAAAAGGCTTATGCCAGCCTTGTAATTGATAACAGTGGCACCTTTGCCGAAACGGAAAAAGCCGTTGCCGCAGTATGGAAAAATTTTACGGCGGAGGCATAAGTTGGGCAGGCGGAAAAAGAAAAAATTTATCGACAGATGGTAAAAAAATTCTTAATGGTTGCTGCCGCCATTTTTCTCATCGGAGAAGCCGGTATGAAAATATGGAGCAGCGAAGCCGTGCAGACGCGCTTTGTTTATATGTGGCCCTACCAGAACGAAATTTTGGAGTACAGCTCCAAAAACAAAATTGACCCATTTTTGGTTGCGGCAGTCATTAAAAATGAAAGCGGGTTTGATACTGAAGCCATATCGCACGCCGGTGCCGTGGGGCTGATGCAGATTATGCCGGAAACCGGCGAATGGATTGCTGCGCAGATGGGGCTTGACCATTTTGACTTGGAAGCTTTGCGCAGGCCTGAATATAACGTGCGGCTTGGCTGCTGGTATCTGGGCGAGCTGGAGTATGAATTTCAGCGCAACTGGGTGCTGATGATGATTGCCTATAACGCCGGGCGAGGCAACACGCGCGCGTGGATGCAGGAAAACGGCTGGAACTATGATTTTAACCGCATTGAAGACATACCTTACCCGGATACGCGCGAGTATGTAAAAAAAGTTTTGCGTGACCGCGACAAATATTATCTTTATTATAAAAATAAAATAAAAAACAGTGGAAAATGACTCTATACAAACTAATATATCAGTACTAATATATTAGT
>OKST01000833.1_pt1 | contig 18755 bp, 10 predicted proteins | sample 1606341 | NCBI WGS metagenome assembly OKST01 (sample SAMEA3879563, study PRJEB24766) | human gut metagenome | biome: human-associated habitat; feature: feces | place: USA | collected 1985/1987 | reverse complement strand
GTTTCTTGTGATTGCCATACTGGTATGGACGTGTCTCACCGTTTTCTTTCTTGGATCCAGTTCCAAGTACTACATCGTAACCAGTTGCGTTTGCAGCAGCTTTGTATGTTACTTTGATAGTAGATCCGCTTACTTTAACGTTTGTGATAACCGGAGCATCTGGTGTGATTGCTGTTACAGAGAATGGATAAGCATTGGACCATTCACCAAATACTTTCTTACCGTTCTCATCACGTGTCCAAGCGTGGCAGTATGCATAGTACATACCCTGATCTACATATTTGAATGTAGTAGAAGTCTGTACCTGATTCTTACTGATAGATGTATAATCTTTGTTTGTGATGCAATCACGGTCTGTAGAAATTACATAATCATAACCTGCAGCGCCGTCAGCTTCACCAGAAAGGATAACAGTTGCTTTGTTACCAACAACTTTAACATTGCTGATTACTGGAGCACCAACATTTTCAGATTTCTTTACAGATACTTTCTGGCTTCCTGTATAGCTCTTGCTATCAGCTTTAGCTGTTACAGTAGCAGTTCCATCACCATTGTCTTTTACATCGTATTCTGTTGCTGGAACGATTACGCTACCATTAAGTACAGTAGTTGTTAATTTACCGTTTGTTTCGGAAATTTCAACTGTTGTATTAGCAATGTCTTTTTTAACAATCTTCCATGTTATATCAATAGTATATGTGTTTGTAGTGTCATTTACAACTGGATTGCTGAATACTCCAGTCCATTCACCTGTACCATTGCTCAGTTTATATCCATTTTTAAGCTTTAATGTAGCTTTTAATACTTTATTTGAAGCTGTAACATCTACATTGTTAGAAAGTCCTGTGAATTCATAATCAGTTCCTTCTACTAATGTTTTATCGCCAACCTTAATTATTACATTTGGTGTAACAGCTACACCACCAGCATATTCTGTGTCTGATACAGTAATATTTTTGCGACCTACAGTAACTCCTTCAATTGCGAAGTCCTGAGCTTTTGTATAAGTTACATCGCTTCCTTCAAATTTTGTAGAACCAGCATAGTTTCCAATACCTGTAACATAAACATATGCTTTTGGTCCGGTAATATTATTGAAATACTTGATTTCATAATCTTTACCTTCAACAAGATTCATAGTTCCATATTTAGCTACGCTTGGAACAAATTTAATGTCTTTAAATGTTTTTTCTGTTCCGTCATATCCAAATACATAATTTGTTTTGGTAAAGTCAATCTTATCACCGTTTTCATCAAATGCGTAGAATGTACCATTTAAGTAGGTGTTAGTAAGTGCTCTAGGAAGAATCTTAAATCCAACTTCTTTAGTTTCACCAACAAAGTTAGTATTTGTTTTTACTGGTGCTAATGTTACTGTTGCATCACCAACATTTACATTTACTTTAGAAGTTGTTGGGTATGTAATTGCAAAATCAGAAGCGCTCAGCTCAACATCATTTAATGTAATTTTAAAATTAGAAGTTGTTGGCTTAATCTGACTTCCTGTATAGGTAAACGCTTCTTTTTCTGCGTCAGTAGTAGCTTTTGCTTCAACTTTAACATCACTCAGATTTGCTTTGTTAATTGTAAATTTAGCTGTCTGAGTTCCAGAATAATCACCTTTTCCTACAACAGTTACTGTAGCTTCACCAGCATTTTTGTTGTTAGAGCAGGACTGGATTTCGTAATCAATACCAGATGCCAGTTCTACACCATCAACTGTTAATTTTACAGTCGGTGTAATTGCTTTTCCAGTATAAGTATAAGATCCTACAACTTCAAGTTTTGCATTAGTATCAGCGATATCTTTGTTAGTTACAGTTGTTGTTTTGGAAGCAGTAACTTCAGTTGTACCAGTTGTATAGTTTTTGTTTTTGATATCTGTTTCTACTAATTTTGTAGTAATTGTTGCACCTACTGAAACAGGAGTTGTGCTTGAAGTATATGTTAATTTATATGCATCTGCCGGAACATCTTTTTTCTTTCCTGTAGCGCCTGCTTTAACAGTAACTTTTCCATCCATGTAGTCAGATGCGGTCTGAAGACTTCCATTGTACTGAACTTTTTCAGGAACAGTAATATCTGCAGCTTCGATTACTGCGGCATTAATTGCAAATGTACCAATTTTAACACGGCCACTATAGTTTCCAGTACCTACAATGTAAACTTCTACGTCTTTTTTGGAAACAGCCTTAGCATTTGTGTTATCATTTACATACTCTACTTTGTAATCACTTGTAGATAAGTTAACATTTGTAGTTCCACTAACAAATTTAACATCTTTAATATCTTTAGTGATTGCCTTACCAGTGTATGTTTCAGCTCCTAAATCTTCAGCAGAATTTGCTTGTTTATTTTTAGTTGTGCCAAGTGTATATCTTAATCCATCTACTGTAAGTTTATTTAATGTTACAGAAAGATTTACGGTTGTGTTTCCGATAACGTTTGTATTATCACCATTTACAGAAACAGATAAAGTTGTCGCACCACTTGCTAAAGTTGCTGGAGCAACAGTAATAGCAGAAGAAATATAAGATGTTACCTCTGTGTCGCCAATGTAGAAATGAATTGCATTCTTTACAGCTGTTGCATTAGATGCATCATCTTTTCCAATACTGTCAGTAACAATTTTGAAATCTGACATCTGATTAGCAACAACTTTAACTTTATCTGTTGTAGCTTTTGTTACATTACCTGTATAATTGCTATTTGTTTTTTCATCTTTATCTAAGGAGTCTGTAGCAATGCTCAATGTGCTTTCAGTGCCAACAGCAGTTAATCCACTTCCAGTAACTGTATATACAGATGTTGGAAGAGTTTCTCCTGTTACAGTGTCTTTAACTGTTACATGATCAGAAGAGATTTTAGATCTTTCTGCATAAGAAACAGTATTTTTCTTTAATGTTAATTCTAATTTGTCTGGATTCAGAGTACGTTTGTTAATTATAAAAGGTGCTTTAATCTGTCCTGTATATCCTGCTTTGTCTACAGTAGCAACAACCTGAAGTGTTTTTCCAGCAGGTGTAGCATTTACAAGATCGTCTCCCTCATATGTATACTTAAAGTCATTATATGAAAGACCTGAAATACCAGCAATTGTAAATCCAGCAATCTGAGTATCACTAAATGCCACCTGTTTACCAGTATAAGCTACAGTTGCGCCACCAAGATTTAATGTCGCAGATGAAACATCTACACTCTTAATTTCAATGCCTTCAATTGTAGTTTTAAATCCAGCATTAGTACCCGTTCCTGTAATCTCTACAGATACAATATGACCAGCATCAGTAGATACAAAAGTAGCTGATGTTAATTTACTATTTAAATCAGCAACACTTGTAGCACTTCCAGTATAAGTTCCTGAATGACCAACAACTTCTTTGCCATCAATACGAACTTTATAATCAAAGTTTGCAACATCAGTGCTACCATCTTTAAGATCACCAGATACAGCCAAAGCGCCTGTCCAATTTGCTAATGTTAATTTAGGTGCAGTTGCAGTTGCAACATCTGTCACGTCAGTAGTATTTTCTACAACCGGAGCTTCTGTAGCATCATCAGAAAATGTTTCAGCAGCCGGAGCTTCAGTCTCAACGGCAGCATCAGTACCATCGCTGAACTCAGCAGCCCATACCGGCACATTAGAAGTAGCAAGCATTGCAACAACAAGTGACATACTTAATGTCTTTTTTGCCATGCCCTTCTTTGTGTTTTTAATCTTTGTCATGATTATAGTTCCCCTTTCCTTAATATAACTATTTCTTTTTGGGTAAAGATTCCTAGACATAATCTGTCTGTTATGGTTAATAATAGTGCTTTCACCACTTTTTGTCAAGGGTAATGCTCAAGAATTTTACGATTTTTTTAAATTTCATACACTTCAAAAGCATTTATTTTCCTTGATTTTTCGGGTTTAAAATCTATAACTTGTTACAAATGTGGTGAGTTTTTCCTGTTTATCACAAGATGATGTAGTGTTCTCTTTTTTACCGATTCTAACAGTTAATCCTGATCTGCTCTGGAAGCTGGCTTACAATCTTTCGGAAGTTTCCCGAGGTCAGATATGTATCTTTGAGCTTTTTCTTACTATATTCATATATTGTGTTTCTTGTTTGTTCTATCAAATAAGCAGTGTAAAATTCTTCCCAACTGAAATATTGTCTGCTGTCTGCCAGTTCATAAGTCTTTTCTGTTACTTCAGAAGTTTTATCTATAATATTTGCTCTTAACAACAAATACTCAAATGATTCCGGTGCGTATAATACGATTTTATTTCTGGTATCTCTTATATATTGCATTACATGCTGCATTTCCGGACCGAATGCGGCTCCGTCTACAATTGCAAGGATTTCTTTTCCCTGACTCTTCTGCAGATACGAAAGTATGTTGCTTTTTCCTTCTGCTGAGCAACATGTTTCTCCGAATAATTTATGATAGAATTCGTATCCTGAATTAGAGTCTTCTGTTATTACCAGATCTGGTTGGATATCCTCTTTTGCCTGCAAATTATATAACTGATAAGTTTCATTATATATTCTTTTGGCGTTTTGATATTTCTGACTGTCTCGCTCTTGTCTCATGCCGTAAATTTCTTCAATACTATATGGTAAATGTTCCAGGCTGTCCCTTGTGACCAAAACGAAGTAATTGTCGTTGCCTTTTACCATTCTGGTAAATTCTTTACTGCGTAAAAATGGTGCTCCTTCATCAATAAATATAATGCATTGCTGCAGTGTGGCAAGCCTTTCTTTCCAGGAAGCGTTTTCTATTACTACACATCGTTTTTCACATATTTGGGTAATTCCTGATGATATGCCATTGTTCTCATAATCAGAAATCATTCGAAGGAGTTCTGTTTTTCCTGTTGCAGAATCTCCCTGAATGACAGTGATATTTCTCTTTACTGTAAGATGATAATGAACTCGTTTGTTGTATATCTCAATATCATACTTTCCTGTCATGTTTTATCATCCTCTCAATAATCGGTTTACAATGATTTCGTCATCCAGTTCAAGCATGGAGTGAACCGTTTTTCCTGTGTTTACAATATAGATATCAAATGGCTGTTTTCCAAAGTCCATGATATAGCCCAGGCGAATTGTGATGTCTTTTTGTTCTGCCAGTTTTAAAATCCATTGTGCACAGTTGTTTCCGCAGGCAGATGCGTTAAATATATGATCTGAATCATTTTGCATCAATATCAGAGTTTTTACTCCTCCTGAGAGGCGTTCCGGTGGAATCGGGCCGAGAAATGGACTGTCGATCATGCATGGACCTTTTACCTCTGATCCGTCTATATCTTTGATCATTTTTCTGGAAGTTTCTGATGTGATCCACTCATCTTCATATGTGTTATTGAAGAACACATCAGGATTAAAAATATAATTGTCTCCCGGATTGTCCCCAAAAAATATTTTCAGCATCTTGTATTCCTCCATTCTGTCAAAACTGATTATCTTTTCTTATTTTATCAAAAATATCTTCCTGTTTCCAGCATCACAAAAACAGCAGAGAACTTTTTTATCATTCTCTGCTGTTTCTCTACCATCTGCTTTAAGGTGTTAAAGCAAACATATTATTTCTTTCTGACAATAACCTTATCCAGATGCCAGATATCATCTACATATTCCTGGATGGTTCTGTCGGATGTGAACTTGCCGCTGCATGCTGTGTTGAGGAGTGCTTTCTTAGCCCAGCCTTTTTCGTCTCTGTATGCTGCTTCTACGCGTTTCTGTGCGTCTGCATAGGAACGGAAGTCTGCGAGGATGAAGTAGCGGTCTGCTCTGTCTGTGTTCTTTGTGTTGAGAAGTGAATCGTACAGGTCACGGAAGAGTTCTGTATCGTTGGAGAAGGTTCCGTTGATGAGCTGCATCAGTACCTGACGGATTTCTTCATCTGTGTTGTAGATCACGTTTGGATCGTATCCGCCGTTGTTTTCGTAGTTGATTACTTCGTCGGAGCTTAAACCGAAGATGAATGCGTTTTCTGCGCCAACTTCTTCTACGATCTCTACGTTAGCACCGTCCATTGTTCCAAGTGTAGGAGCACCGTTGAGCATGAACTTCATGTTACCTGTACCGGATGCTTCTTTACTTGCTGTGGAGATCTGCTCGGAAACGTCTGCTGCTGCGAAGATCCACTCAGCGTTGGATACTCTGTAGTTTTCGATGAATACAACTTTGATCTTGCCGTTGATGGAAGCGTCGTTGTTTACTACATCTGCTACGGAGTTGATGAGTTTGATGATCTTCTTGGCTGTTGCGTAACCTGCGGATGCTTTTGCACCGAAGATGAATGTTCTTGGATAGAATTCCATTTCCGGATGCATCTTGATCTGGTTGTACAGATAGATAACATGCAGGATGTTCAGGAGCTGACGTTTGTACTCGTGAAGTCTCTTAACCTGTACATCGAAGATGGAGTGCGGGTCTACTTCTACGCCATTGTGCTCAAGGATGTATTTAGCCAGACGCTCTTTGTTCTTGAACTTAATGTTCATGAATTCCTGGAGTGCTTTCTCATCATCAGCATAAACTGCCAATTTCTTTAACTGCGGAAGGTCTGTAACCCAGTCCGGTCCGATGTGCTCTGTGATCCAGTCTGCAAGGAGTGGATTTGCGTGGAGCAGGAAACGTCTCTGAGTGATACCGTTTGTCTTGTTGTTGAATTTCTCAGGCATCATTTCATAGAAGTCTTTTAATTCCTGATTCTTCAGGATCTCTGTATGAAGGCGTGCAACACCGTTTACAGAATAGCCTGCTGCGATTGCAAGGTGAGCCATCTTAACCTGTCCGTCATAGATGATTGCCATCTTTTTGATCTTCTCATAATTTCCCGGATATTTTGCCTGGATCTCAAGGATGAAACGACGATTGATCTCTTCGATGATCTGGTATACACGCGGAAGCAGTCTGGAGAAGAGCTCAATCGGCCATTTCTCAAGTGCCTCGGACATAATTGTATGGTTTGTGTAAGCAACAGATTTTCTTGTTACTTCCCATGCTTCATCCCATCCGAGTCCTTCTTCGTCCATGAGGATACGCATTAACTCTGCTACTGCTACAGTCGGATGTGTATCGTTCATCTGGAATGTTACTTTTTCATATAATTTATGGATATCGTCATGTTTCTTTTTGTATTTGGCAATTGCTGCCTGGAGGCTTGCAGATACAAAGAAGTACTGCTGTTTCAGTCTCAGCTCTTTACCTGCATAGTGGTTGTCGTTCGGGTAAAGGACTTCTACGATATTGCGGGCAAGGTTCTCCTGCTCTACTGCTTTCTTGTAATCACCCTTGTCAAAGGAATCAAGCTCGAAGTCTACGATCGGCTCTGCATCCCAGATACGAAGTGTGTTTACTACATCATTGTCATATCCTGTGATCGGCATATCATAAGGAATGGCTTTTACTGCCTGATATCCTTCGTGGATAAATTTGTTTCTGCCCTTTTCAGGATCGTACTCTACTCTTACATATCCGCCGAAGTGTACTTCCTTGGCATATTCCGGACGGCGCAGTTCGAATGGATATCCGTTCTTTAACCAGTTATCCGGTACTTCGATCTGGTATCCGTTCTCAATCTTCTGTTTGAACATTCCGTAATGGTAACGGATTCCGCATCCGTATGCAGCGTAGTTTAATGTTGCAAGAGAGTCAAGGAAACATGCGGCAAGTCTTCCCAGACCACCATTTCCAAGTGCAGGATCCGGTTCCTGATCCTCGATGCAGTTAAGGTCAAATCCCAGTTCCTCAAGAGCTTCTTTTACTTCCCCGTAAGCGCAAAGGTTGATCAGGTTGTTTCCGAGAGCACGTCCCATCAGGAATTCCATGGACATATAGTATACGATCTTCGGATCCTGTTCGTCATAAGCTTTCTGTGTTGCAAGCCAGTTATCAATGATAACGTCTTTTACAGAGTAGCTTACTGCCTGGAAAATCTGCTCCTGTGTAGCTTCTTCAATTGTTTTTCGATAGAGGAATTTTACGTTGTCTTTTACGCTTTTCTTGAATGCCTCTTTCTTGAACATTTCGTTTGTCATTTCATACCTCCCGTAATGGTTTCACTGTTCACTTTATTCTCAGCAATACACCTTGCGGATATTGCCGGTGAACCTCTTCATTCCGTCAACTCTTCTGTTTTCTCATATCAGAGAAATTGGGGGCAAAGAATCTCCGCCTCCAATTTCCTCTCTGAAATCAGACTGTCAAAAATAATGATACTCTTTTTTCGACAGTCTGTCATGTGTATAATTGCCGAATTTTATAACATTTTTTTGTTATCGTGCATTGCGAAAGTAGTATATTTCCTGTGAAATACCTGTAACTTATCAGTACCTTGTCAGTAATTGACCGAATGTTGTCAATTACAGTTTCTTAACACCCATAGTTACTGCTTCTTTGTTGATGTTCCACTCTTTCACATAACCATCGGTCTCGCCAAGTACCATTTCGTCTGCAAGTACTTCTGACTTGATCTCATCTTCGTGTGCTTTCATGACATCCTGGATCTTGTCGTTTCCGTGAGCATATACTACGATCTTGTCCATAACTTCGAAGCCGGCTTCCTTACGCATGGTCTGGATCTTGCTGATGATCTCACGTACGAATCCCTCTTCGATCAGTTCAGGTGTCAGGTTTGTATCAAGGACTACGGATGTTTCACCGTCAGATTCGGATACATAGCCTTCTGTCTGTGCTGTTTCAATAAGAAGGTCTTCTTCTGTAAGTTCTACATTGTTTCCGTTGATATCCAGTTTCAGGACACCGTTGGTTCTCAGTTCGTTCATTGCTGCTGTTCCATTGATGTCTGTAAGAGCCTGTCTGATTCCTCCAAGGAGTTTACCGTATTTCGGTCCTACTGTACGAAGCTGTGGTTTGAAGCTGTAGGAGATAAAGGATTCTACATCATCTGCGAATTTCACTTCTTTGACATTCAGTTCGTCTGCGATGATGTCAGTGTAGAATTCACTCATTTTCTTCTCAGCTTTTACATACATGGTTCCAATCGGCTGACGGTTCTTGATGTTTGCTGTATTTCTGCAGGCACGTCCCAGAACTACGATCTCCAGAAGCTCTTTCATGTCTGCTTCCAGATCTTTGTCGATCCATGCTTCGTTTACAGTTGGGAAGTCGCAGAGATGGATACTCTCCGGAGCATCTTTATCCACGCTTCTTACCAGGTTCTGATAGATGTCTTCTGTCATGAACGGGATCATCGGAGCTGCTGTCTTGGCGATGGTTACCAGTGCATGGTACAGAGTCATGTAAGCATTGATCTTATCCTGCTCCATTCCCTTTGCCCAGAAACGTTCACGGCTTCTTCTTACATACCAGTTACTCATCTCATCTACGAATTCCTGGAGTGCTCTTGCTGCTTCCGGGATCTTGTAGTTTGCCAGATCATTGTCTACAGCCTGAACAGTTGTGTTTAATCTGCTGAGCAGCCATTTGTCCATTACAGGAAGCTGGTCATAGTTCAGTTCATATTTGGTCGGGTCGAAGTTGTCGATGTCTGCATATAATACGAAGAATGCGTAAGTATTCCACAGTGTGCTCATAAATTTACGCTGTCCTTCCACAACTGCCTTGCCATGGAAACGGTTCGGAAGCCATGGAGCACTGTTGATGTAGAAGTACCATCTGATGGCATCTGCGCCGTATTTGTTCAGTGCATCGAATGGATCAACTGCATTTCCTTTGGACTTACTCATCTTCTGTCCGTTCTCATCCTGGACATGTCCCAGAACGATTACGTTCTTGTATGGTGCTTTATTGAAGAGCAGTGTGGATTCTGCAAGGAGTGAGTAGAACCATCCACGGGTCTGGTCTACAGCCTCGGAGATAAAGTTTGCAGGGAACTGCTGCTCAAATAATTCTTTGTTTTCAAATGGATAATGATGCTGTGCGAAAGGCATTGCTCCTGAGTCGAACCAGCAGTCAATAACCTCCGGTACACGATGCATTTCTCCACCGCACTCCGGACACTTCAGTGTGATTTCATCGATGTATGGGCGGTGAAGCTCTACTGTCTTGGCTCTCTCATCACCGCTCATCTCGAATAACTCCTGACGGCTTCCGATGGAATGCATATGTCCGCATTCACACTGCCAGATGTTCAATGGAGTTCCCCAGTAACGGTTACGGCTGATACCCCAGTCCTGAACGTTTTCAAGCCAGTCGCCGAAACGTCCTTTACCGATGCTCTCAGGGATCCAGTTGATTGTATTGTTATTTCTGATCAGGTCATCCTTAACTGCTGTCATCTTGATGAACCAGGATTCTCTTGCATAGTAGATCAGTGGTGTGTCACATCTCCAGCAGTGTGGATAATCATGCTCGAATTTCGGAGCATCGAAGAGCTTGCCTTCTTTGTCCAGATCTGTGAGGACCATAGGATCTGCTTTCTTTACGAAAACGCCTGCGTATGGTGTCTCTTTTGTCAGGTTACCCTGTCCGTCTACGAACTGTACGAATGGCAGTTCATAGTTACGTCCGATTCTGCTGTCGTCTTCACCGAATGCAGGTGCGATGTGAACGATACCTGTACCATCACTCATAGTAACGTAGTTATCACAGGTTACGAAATGAGCTTTCTTTTTCTGTTTTGCTGCTGCCTCTCCTGCACATGCGAAAAGCGGCTCGTATGCTTTGTATTCCAGGTCTGTTCCTTTGTAGGTTTCCAGAACTTCATATGCTTTCTCGCCTTCTTCTTTTGCAAGCTTGCCAAGGACTTTGTCAAGGAGTGCTTCTGCCATATAATAGGTATATCCGTCTGCTGCCTTTACTTTGCAGTAAGTCTCATCCGGGTTTACGCAGAGTGCAACGTTGGACGGAAGTGTCCATGGTGTTGTTGTCCATGCAAGGAAGTATGCATCTTCACCAACAACCTTGAATCTTACAACTGCGGAGCGCTCTTTTACAGTTTTGTATCCCTGGGATACTTCCTGTGCGGAAAGAGGGGTACCGCATCTTGGACAGTAAGGAACGATCTTGAAGCCTTTATACAGAAGCTTCTTGTTCCAGATTTCTTTTAATGCCCACCATTCGGATTCAATATAATCGTCATAGTAAGTTACGTATGGATGTTCCATATCAGCCCAGAAACCAACAGTAGAGGAGAAATCCTCCCACATTCCTTTGTATTTCCAGACGCTTTCCTTACACTGTTTGATGAATGGCTCCATACCGTATTCTTCGATCTGCTCTTTGCCATCCAGACCAAGTTTCTTCTCTACTTCCAGCTCTACCGGAAGTCCGTGGGTATCCCATCCTGCTTTACGCGGAACCATATAGCCCTTCATTGTACGATATCTCGGAATCATATCCTTGATAACGCGGGTAAGTACATGGCCGATGTGCGGTTTGCCGTTTGCAGTGGGCGGTCCATCATAGAATGTATAGGTTTCTCCTTCTTTTCTGTTCTCCATACTTTTCTCAAAGATATGGTTTTCTTTCCAGAATTCTTCTACTTTTTTCTCACGGTCTACAAAGTTTAAGTTCGTATCAACTTTCTGGTACACAGTAATTTACCTCCTGTTTAAATTATTTGTATCAGACACCTGAAAATATGCAGGACGTTTATATACGCTGAAAAATATTTCCAGTGTCCTTTAAGAACGAAAATAAGCCCATAAAAAAATCGCCCTTTTGTAAAAGGACGAAGGTTTATTGACGTTCGCTATACCACCTGTTACATTGTACGGGCATCCTCTGCCGATACATGAATCTTTTAACGGGGATTTCCGTCAGCTCTTACCTGTCTGTACACCCTTCAGAGCTGCAACTCCGGAGTGATCTTCACTGCATTTACTCACCACCGGGCTCACACCCTCCCCGGTTCGCTGTCTGCTTTCCCCTGCAATTACTCTCTCCATCAACGTTTTTGTGGACATATCATTTATTTAACTATGCGGATTCATTATAAGGTCACAAAATTCACTGTGTCAAGTATTTTTTTGAATATTAGGGTAATCCTGTTACTGTTTAATAACACTGGTTACTGTCAAACTCCCGAACAGTAACACACTGTTAACATACTATCATATAAATTTTACACAGGCATTGTAATTAATGATATAATAAGGTAGAATATTTTGTCCGAACGTCATTTAAAACGATGTACTAGAGTGTGTCTGAAAAATCATTCCCGCAATCTGCACGCCCCACTTTGCGGTATATTTCACCCGAATTCAGTTGCCGTAGCCCGCTACGGCGCCCTCATCCGGGCAAAATATCCCACAAATTGTGACGCACATCTTGCAGAAAGCCTTTTTCAGACACGCTCTAGGATATGGAAAGCAACTACTATGTATATTTAATGAAGGGTAATTTCAAATGTTTAAAACAAAATTTCATAAATTAATGAAACGTTTCCTCACCGGAATGCTTTGTGCAGGGATTCTGACCTCCCAGCCTGCAGTCACTTACGCTGCCGAGACCTCTGCCACTCCTGAAGCCGGTCATTCGGAAACCTATTCACAGGCCTCAGATATTGATTCTGTCAAAGGATGGCCCGCAGGTCCTAATATCGAGGGACAGTCCGCAGTACTGATGGATGCAGTCACTGATACTATTCTTTATTCCAAGAATGCCAAAGATAAGCTATATCCCGCCAGTATCACTAAGATCATGACCGCTCTTCTGGCCTGTGAATATCTGGATATGAACGATACGATCACCATGTCGCAGGAAGCGGCTTATGGGATTGAGGCCGGAAGCTCCAGCATTTACGCAGAAACAGGAGAGGTTTTCACAGTAGAGCAGGCCCTGATGGCTCTGATGCTGGAATCCGCCAATGAGATGGCTCTTGCTCTGGCAGAAAAAACAAGCGGTTCTGTAAAGAAGTTTGTTGAACTGATGAACCAGAGGGCAGCTCAGCTTGGCTGTAAGAACACCCATTTTAATAATCCAAATGGTCTTCCGGATGAGACGCATTATACCACCGCAGGTGATATGATGAAGATTGCAAAGGCAGCCTGGTATAATCCCAGATTCCGTAAATTTGTGACCACACAGGTTTATGAGATTCCTCCGACTAATAAGCAGTCTGAAACCCGTTATCTTCTCAATCACCATAAGATGATGCCCGGACAGTCTTATGCATACGATGGGGTTCTGGGAGGAAAGACCGGATACACCGATGCAGCGGGAAGTACGCTTGTCACCTATGCCAAGAGAGGAAATTCCATTCTCATTGCAGTTGTGCTGAATTCTACAAACGGTGCTTTTCCTGACACAACTTCTCTGCTGGATTACGGCTTCGACAATTTTGAAAAAGTAGACTTGAATATAGATACCGATCCGGTACCGGCAGTATTTCTCCCATGCGAAAAGCACCTGTTAAAGGACTGGAATAATCTGTGTTCCTTCTATTATATGAGGCATGTGTACGTAACTGTCCCCACAGGAACCGATGTGAGCCAGCTTGTAAAGAAGCAGAAACTTCTGAACAATTCTGTCGGTCCAAAGCGAATTAAAAGTAAATATTATTTAGACGGCCATATGGTCGGATATGGAATGCAATATGAAAAGGAAATCCTTTCAGATTTCCTTCTCAACGCTTCTTTTTAGTTTTCGCCTGAGGCGGAGGACTTCTTTTCTTTCACGAAGTTCCTCTGCTTCTTCTGTATCTGTGAAACGCAATGTCTTCACAGCGAAATATTTCTCATCTTCTGTTTTTCGGATGCGGATCTTGCCTCTTATCAGCCCATGTTCTTCACAATTGGATATGCTGTAATAAACCTTTGGATTATTCATAAACCATCGGAGTTTGCGCTTTGCAGGCAGATGACAGACCGGACATCTGGTGCTGGTCACCTCGCGGTCTTTCATGATTCGCTCTCTTGTGGCAAATTCTCTGGATACATATTTGTCATGATCCGGATAGGAAATATGTATCTCGTCTTTTTTCTTCTTTGGATTCTGGTAAACATCCAGTGACGGATGATTGATGATGATTATGTTATTTATTTTCTCCAGGACTTTCGCTGTATACCAGGCATCTGCAAGCGCCCGGTGAAATCCCCTGGATTTCTCTATTTTCAGCTCATCGATCGCATGCTCCAATGCACACCTGTGTGTACCGTCATCATAACTGATACTGTATAGTTTCTGCACATCATAATAGGTCACAGGTCCGGGAAGCAGATCCAGCAGCCCATAGAACTTCATATTTCTCTGAAGTTCCATCACGTCCTGATTTCCCCAGGTAAAAAAGTACCAGTCTTCTCCGCACCAGTCAATAAATTCCCTGACTGCCTGCTCAAAGGGCACTCCTTTCATTAGATCTTTATAATCTACATGAATTACCTCATGGATGCTGTCATGAATCCATTTATAGACCTGTGGTTTGATCAGTCGGTGAAAATGATCCGTTATTTCTTTTTTGCTGTTTACTTTTACAGCCCCAATCTCGATAATCTCAAATGGAAGCCTGTCGTTACGTGTTTTCTTTCCCGAAGGATTCTGATTCCATTCCAGGTCAAAGACAATATAGTTCATTCATCCGGTCCTTTTTGTTTATTACTTTTTCGCATTTATTTTCCACTGCTGATAAACATATTATTTCACAATCTTCAGTTCATACTGTCTGGTTCCCAGACCAATCTTCTCTGCCTGATCCAGTGTTGCCTGCCATTCAATGTTCGGGTTGGAATCTTTGAAATGGTCGTGGTGGCAATGCCAGTCAGGTTTTGCCAGATGTTCTCCAAGCTGGCTGTTCTCGATCGGAGTTGCTTTCAGACAGGCATCTGCGCAGGCCTGATCCAGAGCAACCGGGTCAAAGCTTGCAAACATTCCGATATCAGGAAGGATTGGTGCATCATTTTCGCCATGGCAGTCACAGTTCGGGCTGATATCCTGAACAAGTGCTACATGGAAATGCGGACGGCCATGACAGACTGCCTGTGCATATTCTGCCATCTTACGGTCAAGAAGTTCATTCGCACTGCTGTTTGGATTGTATACTGCATCAAAACCGCAGGCTCCGATACAACGGCCGCAGCCTTTACATTTATCATAATCAATGACTGCTTTTTTATTCGGATATGTAATCGCATCACTTCCGCACTCTTTCGCGCAGCGACGGCATCCGCGGCAGAGTTCTTCATTTACTGCAGGTTTTCCGCTGGCATGCTGTTTCATCTTACCAGCGCGGCTTCCGCATCCCATTCCGATGTTCTTGAGAGCACCGCCGAAGCCGGTTGCTTCATGACCTTTGAAGTGGCTTAAGCTGATAAAAATATCTGCATCCATGATCGCATGTCCGATCAGTGCAGTCTGACAATATTCACCGTTAACTACCGGTACTTCTACTTCGTCTGTACCGCGTAAGCCATCACCGATGATGATCTGGCATCCTGTTGAAATGCTGTTAAATCCGTTGAGATTTGCGCACTCCAGATGCTCCAGTGCATTCTTACGGCTTCCCGGATAAAGAGTGTTGCAGTCTGTGAGGAACGGAAGTCCTCCCTGCTCTTTACAGAGATCAGCTACTGCTTTTGCGTAGTTCGGACGCAGGAAAGCCAGATTGCCAAGTTCTCCGAAATGCATTTTAATAGCCACGAATTTTCCATCCATATCAATGTCTTTGATTCCGGCTGTAACGCAGAGTTTCTTCAGTTTATCAAGCTGGCTGGTGCCAACCGGACATCTGAAATCAGTAAAATAAACGGTTGATTTCTCCATCGTTTTTTCCTCCTGTTTTTATTGACCAAAATTTGATTTTCTTTTTTATTTTATCACAAGATGCAGGTTCTTTTCGAGATATTTTTTTGCTTACATCTGTTCGTAAAATTTTGTCACCTTTTTGTATTCTGCAGGCAAAGTAATCTGCTCTACCACAACATCTCCATCTTCTGCATTGTGGTAACGGTAAATGTAAACGCCCTCCTGGATCTCATCTGCTTCGATCAGAGAAACTGCCAGATATCCCTGTCCTTCAAATTCAAAGGTATCCATGATTGCAAAATCCCGTTCTGTTCCGTCAGATACCGGGATGCTGATTACTTCATATTCTTCCATAGTATGTTTTCCTTTCATTTATAAGCAGTCTTATTCTTATTTTCGCTGTTTTTTATTGTAGCAAAGAGTGTTAATTATATCAATCCTATTTAACCGAATCAAGTAAGTCGTTACTGTTCACAGTAACAGTAAGGCCCCTGCGGGTTACAAAAAGAAAGACTGCACCTCCAATGAGCACAGCCTTTCCGGTTTGGTATATTTTATTCAGTTCTGCTTACAATTGCTTATGCCATGATCGGTTTTAATGCTTCTGCAAGCTTCTCTTTCTCAGCTTCTGCCTCTTCCAGGTTCTTGCCGAGAGTTGTGTAATAGATCTTGATCTTTGGTTCTGTTCCGGATGGGCGGACAACTACTGTCTCGCCGTTATCCAGCTTGTAGATCAGTACGTTTGCTGCAGGAAGTCCTGTTTCTTCCGGTTTCTGGTAATCTGTTACTTTTACGATGGCATGACCTGCGATCTCTGTGAGAGGTTTGTCACGAAGTCCCTGCATCAGAGCTGACATCTTATCCATTCCGCTTAATCCCGGGAATTCGAAGCTGTCTACTTTGTTCAGGTAACGTCCGTACTGTGCATAGATCTCTTCCATTCTCTGTTTCAGGGAACTTCCGATGCTTCTGTAATATGCAGCCATTTCACAGATCAGCATAGATCCGATAACAGCATCCTTGTCACGTACATATGGTCCTGCAAGGTATCCGTAGCTCTCTTCAAATCCGAAGATAAATCTGTCTACTTCATCTGCTGCTTCAAGCTGTGCGATCTGATCGCCGATCCACTTGAATCCTGTAAGTACGCTTCTGAGTTCTACTCCATAGTGCTCTGCCACTGCATCTGCAAGTGGTGTGGAAACAATGGATTTCACTGCTACCGGGTTCTTTGGCATTGTGCCTTTTTCAATGCGGCCTGCACAGATATAGTCAAGAAGGAGTACACCTACCTCATTACCTGTTACCAGCTCATAGGAACCATCCGGGCATTTCATTGCGATACCAACACGGTCTGCATCCGGGTCAGTTGCAAGCATTAAGTCTGCACCTGTTTCTTTTGCGAGATTTAATCCAAGCTCCAGAGCTGCAAAGATTTCCGGGTTCGGATAGCTGCAAGTTGTGAAGTATCCGTTCGGATATTCCTGTTCCGGAACGATTGTGATATCTGTGATTCCGATATCTTTTAATACCTGAGTTACAGGTACAAGTCCTGATCCGTTTAACGGGCTGTAAACCAGTTTCAATCCTGCTGTCTTGCAGAGACCCGGACGAACCTGACGGGATTCGATAGCTTCATAGAGAGCCTGCTTGCAGTCATCTCCTACAAAACGGATCTTTCCCTGTTCTACGCCTTCTGCGAAGGACATATATTTCGCACCTGTAAGTACGTCTGTTTTCTGGATCTCTTCATATACAATGGCAGCTGCATCGTCTGTCATCTGGCATCCGTCAGGACCATATGCTTTATATCCGTTGTACTTAGCCGGGTTGTGGGATGCTGTTACCATAATACCTGCATTGCATTCATAGTAACGTGTTGCAAAGGAAAGTGCCGGTACAGGCATCAGTGCGTCATAAATTCTGACATTGATATCATTTGCCGCCAGTACGCCTGCTGCTGTTTTTGCAAATACATCACTCTTAAGACGGCTGTCATAGCTGATGGCTACTGTCTGATTACCGCCCTGTGTTTTTACCCAGTTCGCAAGTCCCTGTGTTGCCTGGCGAACTACATAAATATTCATACGGTTGGTTCCGGCTCCGAGAACTCCGCGAAGTCCGGCTGTTCCAAATTTCAGCGCTACTGCGAAACGATCTTTAATCTCTTCATCGTTTCCTTCGATTTTGGATAACTCCGGATTAAGATCCGCATCCTGCAGATCTGCTGCCAACCAGCGTTTGTATTCTTCCTGATACATTTTGACCACTCCTGCCTTATTTTTATAGATTTTTTTGTATATATTAGCTGAATATAACTATATAATACCATAACTCAGACAAATCAGCAACAAGACAGCGAGATTTCAATCAAATTTTAAAAATTACTTTCTTTTCTGTTTGTCTGCTCTCTGCAGGCGTTTCCTATATTGGTCAGGCAGAGTACTGTGGTGATCAGGAAAAGTCCGGGGATCAGAATGATCCACCAGGAACCTGTCATTAATGCCTTATCGGACAGAGACAGCATACTTCCCCATGTGATAACCTCTATCGGAAGTCCAATACCCATAAAACTTAAAGTAGCTTCAGAGATCATTGCAGTTCTTACATTCATGACTACCATAAACATAATTGATGAGAAAAAGTTCGGCACCAGATGCTTCCACAAAATACGGAAGAATCCCGCTCCCATACATCTTGCAGCGATGATATACTCACTGTTTCGTATCTGCCGTACCTCTGTGCGTACTACTTTCGCAATACTGGTCCAGCTGGTCACACCGATCACAAAGGACAGACTCAGGATATTGGCCTCTCCCATGATAGCCTGCAGCAAAATAATCAGGAGCAGAGTTGGTATACTTAAGAATATTTCTGTAAATCTCATGATCAGTTCATCAAGCCAGGCAGGTGCCACTCCACTGAAGGCACCGACTACCACCGCAATAAAAGTAGAAATAACTGTGGCTAATCCACCGATCAGGATCGAGATTCTTCCTCCATACCAAATCATGGAAAAAATATCCCTTCCCATAGTATCTGTTCCAAAAAGGAACTCCCTGTCAGGAGCTTTATTATAGTTTAACAGAT
>OKST01000830.1_pt1 | contig 18818 bp, 18 predicted proteins | sample 1606341 | NCBI WGS metagenome assembly OKST01 (sample SAMEA3879563, study PRJEB24766) | human gut metagenome | biome: human-associated habitat; feature: feces | place: USA | collected 1985/1987 | reverse complement strand
TCGGCCTGCCCAGTCAAAAATAGGAGTGCGCGCGTTTCATCCGCATCCAGATCGCCTACATACTTCCCCTCCCGGAAGATTGCTAGCCCATCTGTCAACACCGTATCCATCTCCTGCGCCTTGTCCACCACTGGTTTTAAAAGCGGGAGATATACGTCCGACGTTTTATCCTCCAGCAGCGTAACCGCCTTGTGCAGCGGCATCTGGAGCGTTTTGGCGTTTACCTGCCCCATCTTCAAACCCATCTGGATTTCCCGCGCAGGAATCGAGCTGCCATTGAAGGGCGATTTGATGATATCCGCCGCCTTTCCTCGCGCCACGGCGAGATCGACCACTGGCCGTGTGGCGTAATCCCGCACAAAAAAATCGAGCGTTTCATTCAACCCCTCGCGCGCCACATCCGCACCGAATACGATGATCCAGTTGTGCGAATAAAGCGGCCTTCGCCCTGCGGTGAGCGTAACATTGCGCATGGCGTCCGCGATCGTTGCGCCGCTCGTTTCATAAACCTTCGTCACGTTGCCGGACATACCGTCATCCTGCCCGCCTGCAACCGCTGTGTTAAAGGCCTGTAATGTTAGAAGATAGCCGTCCGCCGTCCGATCCACACCGATGCCCTGCACGATCAGACGGTCGCGGATCTCACGCCCATCGTTGCCATAGTCATTATCGCAGCCTGTCAGCCCAAGAGCTAAGAGAAACACGGCGCAAATCGCAAATATCTTTTTCATACGGACGCCGCCTCCTTCTCCAGTTTTGCCTGCCTGCGCACCGGAGGCAGCAGGCACAGCGGGATCAGGATGACGAAAACGGCAAACAGGAGCATCATGATCTCCGGCCTGGCAATGGCGTCAAAGCGCTCATAATCCCCGGAGATAAACACGGCCGCCGTGCCGAGCACCAGGATGCACCCGGCGATCCACGCCTTTTTGAAGCGCCTGCCAAAGGCCCGGCGCAGGCAGGTGACCGTCAGCAGTGTAAAAAACGCGAGCTTAACGAACAGGCAGAGAATCCACACGCCCGTATGAAATGCGTCAAGCCGCTGTAGCACGCTGAATTCAGCGAGCACTGCCAGCGAATGAAACGGGAAGAGCTGCGTTTGAAAGAACACGCCCAGCACGGAAATCGCGCAGAAGAAGAGAAGCGCCATTGCCAGCGTCAGCCACAGCGTCCATTTGACATAACCCTTTGTGAGCTTTCCGCGCACGCGCGGCGCAATCACGGCGAGTGCCGCCGCCTCTGCCGTGCCGGAGAGGAAAGCCGCCGTGCCCCGAAGCGTTGGCATCACACCGTCATAAAACAGCGGCGTAAAATTTAGCGGCTCAAAACGCGGCAGCAAAACGGCGATCACAAAACCAAGCGTTACGGCCACCAGCAGCACTGCCAGGCCGGAGAGCCGCCCGAGCGCCTCCAGCCCGAAACCGGCCGCTGCACAGCTGATGAGAATGATAATCAGCAGAAAAATCGTGAAATCCGAATCTGGAAACAGCCGCGAGGTTGCAAACAAATCAAAGCGCGTCACGCTGAGCAGCGCCACGAAGAGGAAAAACAACGCATACCGCAAGAATTTTAGAAAGCACAGGCGAAATCCTGTAGGCACAGTCAAAGATATCCCAATCTGGGCGTGCCTGATACAGCGCATACAACGGCAGCGCGCTGATAATCATCCCCAACGGATACAGAAACGCCTGCACGAGCAAATCAGAGGAGAGCGCAATCTCATTGAGCGCAGGAATATACGTCAGCGTGACGAGAATCCGGCTGACGAAAAAGATGGAGTAGAGCTGAGCCGGGCTAATCTGATGCGAGTTTGTCATTCTACAGGCCGTCCTTTCTAACTGAACTGATTAAAAATCCTCCGGCTCCCGCTTATCTGAGCCGTTAAGATCCTGCACCTTCATCTTATAGCGGCCGAGGCGCTTCCAGCCGACCCGCAGCACAAGATCACGCATTGCGCCTTTTTCAAAGGGCGTGATGGGTGCGGAATATGGCACGCCATAGGGATTGATCGAGCAGGCGTTTAGGATGAGCAGCCCCAGGATGAGCATGATTCCGGCACGACGAATGAGCTGATCGCCGTCAGCGCGAGCACAATCAACATGGGCGCGGCGATGAGCCCCGCTGTGACAGCCGCATCACCGATGACGAGCGCGCCGACAATGCTCACAGCATGGCCCACGGTTTTTGGCATCCGCAGCCCTGCTTCGCGCATGATTTCATATATAAAATGGATCACGAGCGCCTCCAGCATGATGGGAAAGGGCGTGCGCCCCTCCGATACCGCGATATCAAAGAGCATGCTCGCCGGCAGCAGCTCCTGATGGAAAATCGCCACAGCCACATAAATGCCCGGCAGCAGCATGCTAATGGCAAAGGAAATGAATTTGAGAGCACGCAGAAAGAGCGCATAAAAGGGACGATTGGAATAATCATCAATCGATTGAAAATTTTCAATGAAAAGGTGCGGCACGATCAGGGCGAACGGCGTGCCGTCCACAATGACGCCCACCCGCCCCTCACTGATTTTTGCGCACAGGGTATCCGGCCGTTCCGTAACACCCACGCCGGAGAAGAACGAAAGCCCCTTGTGATCCAGAAACGGCTGGATATAGCCGGATTCCAGCACCATATCAAGCTTCGCATTTTGAAGCCGCTGCTTGACCTCCTCCAGAATGTCGGCTTGTATCGCCCATATTGAGCATCTCGAAACGGGCATAGGGCGTTTTGAGCCGGCGGCGGATCAACGTGGTGTTCACCTTGAGCGTTTCTACAAAGCCGTCGCGCGAACCACGCTCCTGCACCTCCGTTTCCGGGTCGGAAATCGAGCGCCGCTCAAAGCCCTGCACACCGAAAACCTCGCAGCGCGTCACACCGTCGATAAACAGTGCCGCAAAGCCTGACATCATCAGGTTGAGTACGTCCGCCATGTCGAAGGCTTCTTTATGATCCGTGCCGGAGAGCACGTGATCCCGCAGGTATAAAAACTGCTCGTCCGGCTCCTTCGGGATATTCGTGGCATGCAGGATGGGAGTAGGAGATCATCGCACATTCCTTCGCATAGCACAAAGGCTGCCCGGTTACCATTGACAGGCAGCTCGCGCACCATCAGATCAAAGCTTGGGCCGAACACGCCGCGCAGGTAGATCAGGTTTTCCTGCAAAGAGGCAGAAATCTCCGCGGGCGGCACCTGCGTCGTTTGCGCATTGATCGGAGTAAAATCCTTCTGTACGGCATTTTTAAGCCATTGAAACATAAAACGGTCCTTCCTTTCCATTTGGCGGAAAAACAAAACAAATCAAAAATCCGCCGCTAACGGCAAAGCATAGGCCTTGCGAATAGAGGGTTCTTCAGGATAAATGATATACGCTACTGTTTTTTCCATCCTACTCCGGTTTATGCGGTGGAATATTACAGCGTAGAAACGCCATACTAGATATCGCTAAAGGCGGAAAATGAAAGCTTTGTACGCAACGCTGTGAAAGGCATGGATTGCGTATTGCCAGTCGGTACAAAATTTTGAATGGGGGCGCATGGAGTGATCCATATGCTGCTTTTTCATTTCTTTTCCGCCTTTAGACGGATGAAACAGGCCTTGCAAGGGAGGAAGCAGGATGATTATTACGCTCATCCGCGCGGCGATCTTATATTTTTTGATTGTCTTTTCTGTACGTATCATGGGTAAGCGGCAAATCGGCGAGTTGCAGCCATCTGAGCTCGTTATCACAATCCTGATCTCTGAGATCGCCGCTATCCCGATGCAGGATAACGGTGCGCCTCTGATTAATTCCGTGATACCCGTACTGCTGCTGATCTCCTTTGAGGTGATTGCCTCAGTCGTGAGTATGAAATTCCCCAAATTCCGCGGCCTCATGCAAGGCCATTCCCTCATTGTCATCCGCAACGGGATGATTGACCAAACACAGCTCAAGCGGCTTCGTTTTACCGTAGACGACCTGATGGAAGCGCTGCGGCAGAAGGACGTGTTCCGAATTGAGGATGTGCAATATGCAATTGCCGAAACCAATGGCACGCTGAGCGTTCTGCTCAAGCCGGAAAAGCGCGTTCCGGTAGCGGAAGAATTAAACGTGACGATTCCGGATGACGGCTTGCCGTGTATCGTCATCAGCGACGGACGCATCATCACCTCTGCTTTTAAGGATTGCGGGATGACGATGAAAAAGCTCCAGACCCATATCAAGAAAAGCGGGCTGGAGCTAAAAGATATTCTGATTATGGAGATTGACCGCAGTGGAAATACGACGATCATCAAACGGGATGAACGGCTGAACAACGGAAAAATGGGGTAAACCCTCCCCTTTGGAGGATGAGAAAAGTAAAAGGAACGGGCGCGATTGCCCGTTCCCTCATTCAATGGACTCATTTATGGTGCTTGAAAGGAGCAAGTTTCAATGAAACGCCTGATTACAGCAATTTCCCTGCTTACCATTGCGGGGATTTTATGCGGGATTGGATTTCTAAGCATGAAGAAACAAGTGGATACACTGACGCAGCTGTTCCATGAGGGCGCTCAAGCCGCACAAGCAGAGGATGAAGAACGGCTCCATACTTGCACAAAAGAGCTACAAAAAGCATGGGAAAAAAGCCATGTCGTTTTTTCTATGCTGATCCAGCATCACGATCTCGATGATTTAGAGACAGACATTCTGGATTTGAACAACCTTCTGAAAGAAAAGGAGTTTAAAGAATATAAACGGACGTGTGAAGCGGGAATCATTGAACTGGATCATATTTATAATTCGGAGATACCGTCGGTGGGGAATGTGTTTTAAATTTAAGAAAAGAATATCGCGCTTATATCCACTTTATTTTATAAGATCCTTTTTAATTTGCGATGTAGAAATTTCGGGTGTACGCGGTAAATAAATAACCTCGCAATAGGGTTTTAAAAAATCGAATTTCCCCTCCCAATCATTTCCCATCACAAAAGTATCAATATGATATTCTTTCATATCGTTGATCTTCTGATCCCAGTCCTCTTCGGGGATTACAAGATCTACATACCGGATAGCTTCTAACAGTCGTTTACGTTCCTTATAGGAAAAATAGCAATTCTTATGTTTTTGCCTATTATTAAACTCATCGGTAGATAGAGCAACGATCAAATAATCCCCTAACGCCTTTGCGCGCTGCAAGAGGTTAATATGCCCATAATGTAAAAGGTCAAAGGTCCCATAGGTGATAACTCTTTTCATCGACTAATACTCTCCAAAATCAATTTTCTGAATATGATGCCGATCTCCCCGTTTATCTTCAGGAGGCAATTGCATATAATCTCCATAAAAGAAACGTAAATACTCTTCATATTTACTTGGAACAGAAAAAAGATGATCTTCAAAGGGCAGTTGGACATTCTTCTCCAACCAAGCTCTCTCGATACTTTCTTTCTGATATCCATAGGAGCCACCAAAAGTAACGACTCTCGTAGTTTCTTGGTGATCATATCTTAACATAATTTGAGTCAGCTCATTCTGTAAAGTCTTTAAAGGTAATAAAAAAGTAATTAGTCTTATGACTTTATAAATAATTAATTTTCCCGTCTCTCTTTTTTCCCAACATTTATAATTATTTTTTATCAGAATTAAACGTTTCAATATATATGACTGTAGATTCTGCCATCTTTGCAACTTATAATTATCCGGAATGCTGTCAAAAGGAAACACATCAACATATATACCATCATGAATATGGACCTTTTCAGCATTCCGCTCGATATAATGAGTATTATTAAGTCTAATTTTGGAAAACGGAAGACCAAAATGCTTGTCTGTATTCCAATTTTGTAAAAAAAAACGTTCATCTAAATCTGTAGCACAAGCCGTTATAAAACGTTCATAGTCTGAACGTAGCATACCAATATCTAGATCGTCATCCCAGGGGATAAAACCTTGATGACGAACTGCGCCCAATAGAGTACCTGCAATTAAAAAATATTGTATTCCATTTCTTTCACATATCCTTTTTATTTCTAATGCAACATCTAACTGTAATAGTTGAGCTTTTCTTAAACTACTATCCATCCTCGGTCTCCTTTAATTGTGGTGATAATATTAGCAAGAGTTCTCACTAAAATTTTTTATATTTTTTCCTTTAATAATTGTAGATATCGCTTACGATCCAATAATAGTAAACACCCAAATGAAAGTCCATATATAAGAATAAAGAGCACTAAACTTCCGAAGCTACTACTCACAACGAACATAAGCATCATAATAAATTCTATTAATTTATCCTTCCAGGAAAAGTTTCCTCCCACGTTATGATATAGATAGAGCTCCGCACACAAACACCAAATCGTCATGGTAACTGTTGTACTGATCGCAACCGAAATGATAGAATGAAAAATAAAATAAGAGCCCGCTGTTATTCCCATCATTGCTAAAACTCCTACAATATTAAGTATTAAGTAAGCCTTTTCCATACGATATGCTTTGAAATAGGAAGTTAACAATAGCTGGGAGCGGCCTAATGGCAGGCACATAGCCAACAAAATATATAAGTAAGATAGTACCGGTATATATTCCTTCATAAAATACCGAACAATCCAGACAACTGGTATATAGGCAAACCAGGCAATATAAATCAAGAAACTGCAAATAAAAGAAAATTTCTTATAATATTCTGGTAATTTTTCTTCAGACAACCGTTTTAAAAAGGGAAAAATGACCGTCCCGGCTGTGCTGGTAAAGGTAACAATGATATGTAAAATTGACATAGCAAAAGCATATTGTCCATATACATAGGCGGATTCGTTCCATTCGACAATTGTGCGCCCAGCCACTGGCATAAAAGAAGCCGCTATTAAGGCAAACGTTATATTCAGCCCATACCTGCACTTCTCCCAAAATTCCCGTAATCCGATTCTGATAGGCTCTGCCTTTCCAAATAAAAACCTCCGCCCGAGTACAAGACAAATTACCGTTACGAAAATCCGTACGCCAAAATCCGCGAGCATAACATCCTCTGAGCGAGACAGGTGAAAAGAAAGAAGCAACACGTAAGCAACTGTAGCTAAAACTTTCAGTAAAAGGTTTACAACATTATACACACCCGTCTTTCCTACAGATAAAAATACGGTGAGCACAATGCATTGCAAACAAATACTGGGAACACTCAAAGCGAGCACTTGGTAGATTTCTTGACGAGTTGGATCTCTTGCAAAAGAAACGGCAGCAAAAAGTGCTACTGTAACAATGATCAGATAAATAAAAAACACACGCATAGAAGCTCTGATTCGTTGAAACGGCAACCTCTCATACTCATATCCGCCATAAAACAGGCCTATTCCATCGTTGAGGCCCAAGCCAAATAAATTTAAATAGCCGAGATAAAATAGATAAATTTGCCAATAGCCGAATTCCTCTGGCCCCATAATTTTTGGCAAGATAAAACCAGTTATGAAAGACAAAGCTAAAATAACGGCTTGTGTGAAAACAGTAATAACTACCTTTTTGGTCCCTGTCCGGATCGTCTCATTATCGTTCACAGGGATTCTCCTTTGCGTTGTTTTCTAAGCAAGATCATGCGAACCAATGCCCAAAAAAATGTCAGTTCTAAAAATGCGCAGCAACTCTGCATGACGCTAAAAATCTGATTGTTGGCCGGCATATATAAAAACATAATAATAAATAACGGCAACAAACACTGGGAGATCAAATTCTTTCCCCAAATCGCATCTTTCCACGATACAGCTAAGAAAGCGCCAATAAAAAACATCAGAAGGATAACTCCATAAAAACTAATGTCATTTGCCATATAACTGTAAAAGGAATGCCATTTCATATCTGCATCCCACTGATCACTAATCTTTGCTTGATATGTCCTAGAAGTTACATCAATGCCAAACAGCGTTTTGAAATTTGAACGCAGGAATGCTGAATTTCCAATTCCATAAGTGCTTGTAAACGGCTCATCCAAAGAGAGGGACATTCCATAATAGCCCTGTGTAACATACTCAGTTAGTCCATAAAACGCGCTTTTCATAAACCCATTATTATTTTTCTTATTGTCATCAGTGATATTTTGGAGCGATTGCTCCTTTTTTTCCTGCTGGGAGCGCGTATCCGGCACCGTTGATGTTTCACTCTTTTGTGTAATCTCAACCGTCGTTTCTGGTATGGATTCAGAAACAGGAGCTTGCGTTGTGATCTCCGGAGCTGCCTGATGATTTACATAATCTTCCACTGAGCCGACCCGCGTAATCAAACCATAAGTAAAAAACCATACACTGAAGATAATCAGGCCAACTGTAACCACAATCAAAAAACGCTTTTGATAAAAATTATTTCGGAATCCATTTTCATGATTGAGACAAAAATCAATAAAAAGAGCTCCCGCAAATAAAAAGAGCAGTTCAAAGATCCCCTTATTGGTCCCTATCCCAACATACGTTGCTAGTTGGAATATTACCAAAACTAAAAAGTATACTCTATATCCGATTTTTAGTCGATTCCAAAGAAATACGCAAATTGGAACCATACTGGAAAATAAAAAGGAGCTAAGCGCTAAAATACCTGTAATTAACTTATTTCCTTGGAAAGCAGCTCCAGAATTATAGTCAAATTTTAAATAATACTGTAGGCCAGGATTTTTTAATCCACTTATAAAATCAGATAATACATGTGTAGGAATCCAGCCAGACGATTTGGTAAGATTCCTATAATTAATCAAACTGGCAATTGTGCAAATCAGTAAAAAAATCCAGAAAAAACGCAAAAAAAGATCCGTTATCTTGGAGGACAAAATGACTGATTGTTTTGAAATTTGAAACTTGTTGGCAAACAATACATAGCCTACTATGAAGGCAACATGATAGCAAGCGATCAAGGTCCAGAACAGTGCCTTATTTTCCGTTTTCCAAGGGATTGGGCCAAACTGATATAAAAGCAAAGTCATGCCTAAATAAAGCTCAATTAAAAATAGGGGCAAAAATAGTAAAAATTTATCATTTCTCTTCTGTTGTATCAAACGATTCCCTCCCATTAAAATTACATATTTTCTATAAATTCAGTGATAACATTGGCGGTCGTTTCCGGCAATGCATCAGGATAAAGCGACTTCACGTCTTCAAAAGATAATAACTGACAATCCTTTTCCAAAAACTTACGCAGCTTTACTAGCGCATCCTCTGTCGTACCGTCTGTAATTTGAATACATAAGGAATTGGGATAACGCTGTAATATGGAAATAACAGAATCCTGGTTATAATAATAAAAATGTATGATGGGTTTACCCGTGGCCAAACATTCAAAAATTTTGCTTGGCGACTGATTTGCGTTTCGATTCCCTACACTGAGAATATAATCGGATTGAGCGATCGCTTTATCTGCCTCCTCCTTTGTAACGCTGCCGTAAAAATGAATGACAGAAGGATATTTTTTAGCATATGCGAAAAGTACTTCTGAACAATTTCCAACAGCATATATGTTACACTCCACCGATATTTCAAGCTTAGCCAAAACTTGCAACATAAAATCCGGCTCTCTGATTCCCTTGTTAAATGAACCGGCATACGTCAATATTTTCAATTGTACATCTTTCTCACTAGGATCAGCAGAGACGGCATAAAGCATCGGGTGTTCCAAAACAGAAATTTTATTTGCATAATTTGAAAACTCCTGCTCAAAATGTGGTTGGAGATGCCTCATAATTATAATTTGACTACTTAAATCTAAAATTTTTTGCTCTAATTTCAAATGCTTCGTATATTTTATTCTTTGATTAAGCTTTGTACGATGCAGCGAAATATTATCGCTAAACGGATCGAAAAAGTATGATATAACCTTAGGCGGTGACTGTAACTGACTACAGTATCGATAGGTGGCAACCATTGACTCAAATGGGATGCATACGGGAATAATCACATCAATCGGCGTGATGGAATGGATTCTCTCCAACGCCTCCTCATACTTTCTACACAAATGGTAATCCACATTATGGGGCTTAATAATTGCCTTCAAATATTTTAGCATCCGTAAGAATAGCAATTCTAAGGAATATAATCTGCGAAAAAAAGCATTGCGCTTAGACTCTATTTTATCTTCTACATAAAGTCTATGGTTAATCTGCTTTGTATCAACACGTAAAATATGACATCCATTCAAATAATCTTCGTCACTCTGACCGCAGTGGTTCTTTACAGAAAGGATCGTAATATGATAGCGAGTTTTTAGGCAGGAAACCACATGATTGACACAAGTACCCACAGCAGAAAAATATGGATAGTATCCCGATAATACAAAGACAATGTGTTTCATATCTTCCTCGCAAGCCTCCCTTTCTATCAAAATATTGAACTATTAAACAAACTGATGATAAAGGGCTACAGTTTTTTGACACTGTATTTTTTGATCCATTGAATTTCTATGTGTCAACCATTTCTCATGGTTCATTTGATAATGGATACTACCTAAGCGTTTCACTTGAGATATCATTTCCTCTAAATTACCCTTAGGAACAACATAGCCACAGCCAGCAGAAACAGTTTCACTACAGCCGCCCGTATCAAATGTTATTACCGGCGTTCCACAAGCGATCGCCTCTAAATTCGTCGTAGGATAATTATCCTCTAAGGTTGGATTCAAAAAAATATCCGCAGCACTATAGATCTCAATTAATTCATTCAAATCATCTGTACGTGTAATTCCCAACATATGATTGGAGAGCGAATGGCATTGCTGTTCTGTCAGCCCTACCACAACTATGCAAAAAGTATCGTCCAGCCGTTGAGATAACTCCAATAAATAATCAAGTCCCTTACGGGGGGACCAAACATTCGCAACAGACAGCAGCATCGTTTTGTTGGTCAAATGATTTTTTTCTCTAAAATTACTGTCGGTTGGCTTAAACTGATTTAAATCTATTCCATTGTGAATAGTATCAATGGGATAATTTTTAAAAAAAGACTGTTTCACTAAATCTTTTAACCAATCGGAAGGTGTTATAATCCGCAGTTTCGGGATGGAAGTGAACCATTCTTTCTTTTCTTTAAAATTACTTTGTGAATGATCCATCAGGAAACTCGCCGGATATTCTCTTTTCTGCGGACAATCGTGGCAACTGGTTTTCCAACGGTCACATCCAACAAAATCGAAATGAGAACAATGCCCCGTAAAGGCCCAGCAGTCATGTAACGTCCAAACAACCGGTTTCCCACATTCTCTGAGCCACTCAAACAGGGTCGGCAGATGGAGATAATAACCATGTAAATTATGCAAATGAATTATGTCCGGATCATATTCCCTAGCTGACCGAATAAAACGCTGCGTTGCCCTTTTCGAATAGAAACCATGCTTATCCGTAATGCGGCTACAGACGCCATGCAGATTCACAGCCAAATCGGTGCCAATCCGAATGCTTTTTACGTCGCCTGGCGCGTGGCCGCGGCCATAGGCAATCAGGCAATCGTCACCACTTTGGGTTAAATATCTCGATAGGTCTGCCGCGATACGTCCGGTACTGCCATATCCACAAACGGAATTGATTTGCAAAACCTTCATTTATTTTCCCCACACCGTTTTATTCACAATCTCCGTATAGCTCTGGATCAGCTTCACTACTTTCACTGACACATTCGTATCCGCATAATCCTCCGCCATAACAACCTCTTCCCGGTTATCCCGCATGGCAACGGCCAGATCCAGCGCCTGCTCCACATCCCGGCCGGTAATCGAGCACCTCCGGCCGCTCCGTCGAGGTGCGGATCAAAACGCCCGCAAAGCCGAGCATCGCGCTCTCCTCAGACAAAGTGCCGCTGTCAGAAAGCACACAGTAGCTGTTCATTTGGAGCTTATTATAGTCTAAAAAGCCAAACGGCTTCAGGCTCCGCACCAGGGGATGGAACTGAAACCCACGCTTTTCAATGTACTTTTTGCTGCGTGGATGGGTCGAATAAATAATCGGCATCCCATAATGCTCCGCGATATTGTTGACGGCGGTCATCAAAGACATAAAATTCTCTTCGTTATCAATATTCTCCTCACGATGTGCGGAAAGGAGGATATATTTCCCCTTCTCCAACCCCAAGGTCTCCAAAATATTGCTTCGTTCAATGCGATCCATATGATCTCTCAACACTTCCCGCATCGGAGAACCAGTTACGAAAACCGTCTTTCCGTCAATCCCTTCCGACAAAAGATAGCGCCGGGAATGCTCTGTATATGGGAGGTTAATATCCGAAATATGATCCACAATCTTTCGATTGATCATTTCACTGACGTTCCAATCCCAGCAGCGGTTTCCAGCCTCCATATGGAAAATCGGGATTTTCAGCCGTTTTGCGGAGATCGCAGACAAAGCCGAATTCGTATCACCCAGCAGCAATACGGCATCCGGCTTTTCCTTCTCCAATATTTCATAGGATTTGGCGATAATATTCCCCATGGTTTCGCCTAGATCTTTCCCCACGCTATCCAAATAGTAATCCGGCGCCCTCAAACCCAGATCATCAAAAAAAACCTGATTGAGTGTGTAATCCCAATTTTGCCCCGTATGAACTAAAATGTGATGGAAATATCGGTCACACGCCTTAATGCAGGCCGACAACCGGATGATCTCCGGCCTTGTTCCGATAATCGTCATTACCTTCAGCTTATCCATTACAGTGCCCTCCACAAGAAGATTATACCTTTTCGTAATAGGTATCCGGACGATCTGGATTAAAAGGCTCACTTGCCCACATCACCGTAATCAAATCCGTATCTCCCACGTTAATGATATTATGTGTATAGCCAGTTGGGATATCGATCACTTTCATCTCATCCCCGCTGACGTGATATTCAATTACCTGCTGCGCTCCAATTTTACGAAACTGAATCAGCGCCTCGCCGCTCACAACAAGAAACTTTTCATTCTTTGTGTGATGCCAATGCTGACCCTTTGTAATACCCGGTTTGGCAACATTCACAGAAACCTGGCCACGGTCTGGCGACCGCAGGAACTCCGTAAAGGAACCCCTCTCATCCTGATTTTTCTTTAAAGAGTAGCTAAATTGGTCCTCTGGTAAATAGCTCAAATACGTTGCATACAGCTTACGAGTAAAGGCATCCCTCAGATCGGGAACCTCCAAATTCTCCCTGCTGTGATAAAAAGATTGAAGCAATGCCGCCACCCTGCCGAGCTTTACCGTTTCTGTAACTGGGACGGTGCAATAGGCGCCCTCGCGATGTTCTCCACCCTCCAGAGCGGCCAGCATTTCTTCCATTACGTCATCGATATATGCAAAACAGATTTCCGCATCCGGGTCATTTATCTGAATTGGCAAACCGCGCGAAATGTTATGGCAAAATGTCGCGATGACGCCATTATAATTCGGCCGACTCCATTTGCCGAACAAATTGGGGAATCGGTAAATCAGCACCTTTGCACCTGTCTGCTCCCCATACTCTGCAAGAAGCCGTTCTCCCGCCCGTTTGCTGTTGCCATACTCGTTGTTTCGCTCAGCCTGAATGGAAGAGGATAATACAATCGGGCACTGGTTATGATGTTGTTTTAGCGCTTCCAGAAGATTAGAGGTAAAGCCAAAATTTCCCCTCATAAAATCCTCAGGATTCTCAGGGCGGTTGACCCCCGCCAAATGGAAAACGAACTCGCAATCGTGAGCATATTCTCCTAAAAGGGCCGGATTCGTATCCAAATCATATTCATATAAATCTGTAAAACCGCGGTTTTTTAATTCAGCGCAAAGGTTCCGACCCACGAACCCCTTTGCGCCAGTCACCAATATTTTCATTCACTGATTCTCCCAAGCTGCAATTTCACTTCGAATATATTCCAAACTCAACAGCTTTTCCTTTACCTGCTCAACATCCAACCTTGTCGTATTATCTGAGTTGAACTCCGTCAATTTAACTTGCTCCGTATCTCCTTGTACAAAATATTTATCATAGTTCAGATCCCGTTTATCGCATGGTACCCGGTAAAAGTTACCCAAGTCGGTCGCACGGGCGCACTCCTCTTTGGTCAAAAGCGTTTCATACATCTTCTCCCCATGCCGGATACCAATCACCTTAACAGGGTTATCCGCATGGAATAGTTCTTTCACCGCTTGGGCCAGCACTTCGATGGTGCAGGCAGGCGCTTTTTGCACCAGGATATCGCCGCTCTGTGCATTCTCAAATGCAAACAAAACCAAATCAACCGCTTCCTCCAAGCTCATAATAAAGCGGGTCATTTTCGGCTCCGTAACAGTCAGCGGCTTTCCTGCTTTGATCTGTTCAATAAACAGTGGAATGACAGACCCTCTGGAACACATGACATTGCCATACCGTGTGCCGCAGATCATCGTCCGATCTGGGGCAACCGTACGCGATTTGGCGACAAAAACCTTTTCCATCATCGCCTTAGAGGTGCCCATGGCATTGATGGGATAAGCCGCTTTATCAGTAGACAGACAAATCACTTTTTTTACGCCAGCCTCAATGCAGGCAGTCAGGACATTATCCGTGCCAAAAACATTTGTCTTAACCGCTTCCATCGGAAAGAACTCACAGGAAGGCACTTGCTTTAGTGCCGCGGCCTGAAAAACATAGTCCACCCCATACATTGCATTCTTAATGCTGGCTAAATCGCGCACATCGCCGATATGATACTTAATCTTATCATTATGATATAGATGGCGCATATCATCCTGCTTTTTTTCATCACGGGAGAAAATCCGAATTTCCTTAATGTCAGTATCTAAAAAGCGTTTTAACACAGCGTTACCAAAAGAACCGGTTCCACCCGTAATCAATAAAGTTTTTCCTGCAAACATAATTCTCTTCCATCCTTCATTTCAATAAATATTTTTTCTAATTTATCGATAAACACATCTTTTGTAAAATGCTCTTCATAATAACGACGAGCATTCAACCCCAATCTGCAATAGCGTGACGGATCTTCAATATACTTGCGCATATTGTCAGCCAGCCCACGATCATCCGACGCCCTTGCCACCATCCCGCATTCTGCTTGAGTAATCACATGGGCGGCCGCACCGTCAATGGCTGCAAAAACAGGCTTTCCAAGCGCCATATATTCCTGCAATTTAGCAGGCATCGTCATACCGACTGCATTATCACCTCTTAACGTTAATAAAAAGGCATCTATTTTTTCATACGCATGAATCAATTCATCACCAGTTACACGGCCATGAAAAATAATTTTTTGATCCTCACGAAGCTGGTTTACCAGCTGAATACAATTTTCAAGATTAGACCCGTCTCCATAAATATGAACTTCAAAACACTTTAAATCAGATAGGCGGTGAACTGCTCGTATAATGCATTCCACATCTTGAGCACTTCCAATGTTTCCTCCAAACGCAAATCGAATGACAGAAGATTCCGCAGTACATTCCGTTAATTCCGCGGTCAGCACATCATCTGAATGCTGCGGAATATAAACAAGGCGAGCAGGATCAACATGGTTTGTCTGCGTTAAATAATCAATAAATGGATAAGAAGTAACGCCGATCACGTCGCATTTGCGATAAACCCATTCGCTATATCGATGAACCAGACGAAATAAGATGGAGCGCTCCGGAATATTCCAAACCTTTAAACATTCCGGCCAAATGTCAAGGCAATATAAAAATAACTTTTTACCGCTTCTCTTCTTCATAGTAAGCGCCGCGTTTGCCATAGTAACAGGTGAGGACTGATAAGAAAAAATGATATCATAATCTTTTTTAGCAAATTGCGCATAGAGCGTTGAGTTAATCAGAAAACTCAAATAATTGACGGCTCTAAATAAGAAACCGGTGCGTCTAGCAATAATCGGAACCCGAATAACGTCAACGCCATCAACAACTTCCCGTCTGCGACGAAAAAATTTATACTTCCACGGGACCTTTCCGGTTGTATAATCTGGTAGTCCTGTAAGAACAGTAACTCGATGGCCCCTTTGGGCAAATTCCTTGGAGATATCATTGATTCTAAAATTATCCGGGTAGTAATACTGCCCCACAATTAAAATTTTCACAGAAACATATTACCCCAATCCTTGATGAAATGCCCGTCTAAACTCTTTCTTTCCCTACTCCCAATAACCAATATGTATTGTATTATAGTCTATTTATATCTCTTTTTCAACTAAAAATATCAAAACATACGCATCTACGAGCAGATAGGAAACTATTCGCAATTAATTTCCTATACTTAGAAATAATTAGGTTTTTAAAACCGCTTTCCCTCTTTCACCCCTTTCTCCCCTCCCCCATATACTAAATATCGAGAGCAGACCATTTTCAAGCGGCCCGATTCCGTCCGCTCCGGTCTGCTCTCTTTTTCCATCACAAATGAGCAAAGGAGATTATTCTCATGCATAACATAGATTCCCTCGATAAGCTCCCCGTCGGGCAGACGGCCCGCGTGGAAGAGCTTCGCCTCAACGGCAGCATCCGAAGGCGAATGCAGGACATCGGCCTGATCGAAGGCACTCCTGTGGAATGCCTGCAAAAAAGCCCTTCCGGTGATCCTGTGGCCTATTTGATCCGCGGCGCCGTCATCGCTCTACGCCGGGAGGATTCCGGCCGCGTCATGGTGCATTTCAGCTGACTTTTCCCTGCGCGCCGCCCTAGGCGGCCCAACGAAGCATATCATGAAGGAGCGTTTTTTATGGGATTGACTCGAAATTCACACAAGGGCGAGCCGGTGGACGGCCCGCTGATGATTGAAAAAGAGGCGGAGAGCGACCGTGTCATTGCGCTTGCCGGCAACCCGAACGTCGGTAAGAGCACAGTGTTCAATGCCCTAACCGGCATGAATCAACACACGGGAAACTGGCCTGGAAAGACGGTTGCTAGCGCGCAGGGCCGGCATGTCTACAAAGATATGGGGTATATCCTTGTAGACCTGCCCGGTACATATTCCCTGATGGCTCATTCCGCCGAGGAAGAGGTTGCGCGCAATTTTATCTGTTTCGGCGGTGCGGACGCAGTGATTGTCGTATGCGACGCCACCTGCCTGGAACGAAATCTGAATTTGGTTTTGCAAACACTCGAGATTACCCCGCATGTTGCCGTCTGTGTGAACCTGATGGATGAAGCGCGGCGCAAGGGCATACAAATCGATCTAGCTGGGCTGGAGAAAAAGCTTGGCGTGCCTGTGCTCGGGGCAAGCGCCCGCAGCGGAAAAGGGCTGGAAAAATTAAGTGAACAAATGAGCCGGGCAGCGGCCGGGCAAGGCTCTGGTCAACCAATTCAGGTTTCCTATATCACGCCGGTCGAAGAAGCCCTCTCCACGCTCATTCCGCTTATTGATCAAAAAATCGCAAAGAGCGAAAAGCCGATTAGCAGCCGCTGGATCGCCCTGCGGGAAAATTCCGACAGCGCGCTTTTGGGGGTGCTGTTCATTCAAATGCCTCCTTATCTTGGTTTTGACCTGACACAGGATGCGGAAATACAAGAAAAGCTTGCCAGCCTGAATGGCTTGTTTGAACGATATGGTCTGTCACAGGCCCGCATCCAGGATAAAATCGTTTCCGGACTCGTCCGAGCAGCAGAACGCATCTGCCGTGGCGTGATCACCTATCAGCGCAAAAATTACGACGCTCGAGACCGGCGTCTCGATAAGCTCCTGACAAACCGCTTTACGGGGCTTCCCGTTATGATTCTGCTGCTGGGGCTAATCTTTTGGCTGACGATCACCGGGGCCAATTACCCCTCCCAGTGGCTTTCAGCCGGGCTATTTTGGATCGGCGATCGAATGACTGATTTTTTCCTGTGGCTGGGTACGCCGCCTTGGGTGGAAGGCCTTTTGGTGCAGGGCATTTACAGAGTGCTTGCATGGGTGGTATCGGTTATGCTGCCGCCAATGGCAATTTTCTTCCCTTTGTTTACTTTACTAGAAGATTTTGGTTACCTACCGCGCGTGGCGTTCAATCTGGATCATCATTTTCAAAAAGCGCATGCCTGTGGCAAACAAGCACTGACAATTTGCATGGGGTTCGGCTGCAATGCTGCCGGCGTAATCGGCTGCCGGATCATCGATTCCCCACGAGAACGCTTGATCGCAATCTTAACCAATAATTTTGCGCCATGTAACGGCAGGCTTCCTACTATTATCGCTCTGATTACCATGTTTTTTGTGGGCAGTGTGGTCGCACCGCTGCAATCGGCCGTATCCGCGCTCATGCTTGTCGGTGTAATTGTATTGGGGGTTGCCGTCACCTTCCTGATTTCACGGCTGCTCTCCGGCACCATTCTGAAGGGAATCCCCTCCTCGTTCACCCTAGAGCTGCCGCCCTACCGCCGCCCACAGATTGGCAAGGTAATTATCCGCTCGATTTTTGATCGCACACTTTTTGTGTTGGGGCGCGCCGTCGTCGTCGCGGCCCCGGCAGGGCTTATCATCTGGCTCGCCGCCAACGTCCAGATCGGGGGAATGAGCCTCTTGATGCACTGCGCCCATTTCCTCGACCCCCTCGCCCATCTGATGGGGTTGGACGGTGTCATCCTCTTCGCTTTTATCCTCGGTTTTCCCGCGAATGAGATTGTGATCCCCATTATACTGATGGCCTATATGGCGACGGGACATATCATTGATTTTGAAAGTTATGCCGCCCTCCATGAGCTGCTCGTAGCCAACGGATGGACGTGGCTGACCGCAGTATGCACAATGCTCTTTTCGCTGCTGCACTGGCCTTGCTCCACTACCTGCCTCACCATTCATAAGGAGACCGGCAGCTGGAAATGGACGGCGGCCGCCTTCCTGATCCCCACGCTGACAGGGATGGCGGCCTGCATGCTGGTGACGTTTATTGCACGCATCGCAGGATTAGCATAGTGACCTCCAATATACAAAAAGGGGGCTGCGGCAAAA
>OKST01000781.1_pt1 | contig 19843 bp, 18 predicted proteins | sample 1606341 | NCBI WGS metagenome assembly OKST01 (sample SAMEA3879563, study PRJEB24766) | human gut metagenome | biome: human-associated habitat; feature: feces | place: USA | collected 1985/1987 | reverse complement strand
AATCTTTGAATTTCATCAAATATAATCAACGATTCCCTTTTAAACAATCGAACATTCATTTCCAAAGAAATAATTTGAAAAAAAGTATCCAAATCATTTAAATTATCAAACGCTTTAATAATCGTCTTTGAAGCCTTGTTGAAATCAATTAAAACATAAGATTTGTATTCATTTCGACCAAACTCTTCTGCCACTGTAGATTTTCCAATACGCCTAGCCCCTTCAATCAACAATGCTTTGGATCCATTTGTTTCTTGTTTCCATTTCAAAAGTTTAGAATAAATCTTTCTTTTTATTTCCATCACGATATCTCCTTTATATAAAATATTATATACCACAGATACCGCAATACGCAAAGTATTTTTATGCAAAATATACCGCAATGCGCAAAGTAATTAAAAAGAATAGAATCTTTCGACTCTATTCCTTAGCTCCATATTCTTCATAATATGCATCAATTCTTGATTTTAATTCAGGATCTAATTTATCTCCTAAATATTCAATTACTTCCGGCATTGACACGATTGCAGCTGTTGGGAAACCATATAATTCACTAACTTCCGTTAATGCAGTCTTTTCACCTTTTCCCTTTTCGTTACGATTTAAAGAAACCATCAATCCAACGATTTCAACATTTGCTGCACCACGAACCTTCGGCACTGTTTCTTCCATTGATTTTCCAGATGTCGTAACATCTTCAATCATAACAACGCGATCTCCATCTTGTAGTTTTGTTCCTAAGAAACTTCCCTTGTCAGCTCCATGATCTTTTTCTTCTTTACGATCTGAACAATAACGAACTTCCATTCCATATAAATTATCTAATGCGATTGTCGTCGCAACTGCCAATGGAATTCCCTTATATGCAGGTCCGAATAATACATCGAAGTCTTTACCATATTGATCAACGATTGCCTTTGCGTAATATTCACCTAATTTTTTTAACTGGTTACCTGTAACATATCCACCAGCATTCATAAAGAATGGGGATTTACGTCCTGATTTTAGTGTAAAATCACCAAATTTTAACACTTTAGATTCCAACATGAAATCAATAAACTCTTTTTTATATTGTTCCATTTTCTTGCCTCCACTTTTACAGAAATTCTATCATACTTCTGCACAATTTCCCATAATTGTATGATTTTTAAATGATAAATAGTATGGTAGTATAAAGCAGAGGTGATAGACAATGCAGGAAAATGTATTCTTTTTTCTGAAGACTAAAAATAGTGTTAAATATTTATACGATAATATCAGTGTTGAAGATGGACTTGCCCTCATGCGCAAGCACAAATATACGGCGATGCCCATTATTAATAAGGAAGGGGTTTATGTAGGAACCCTTACAGAGGGGGATTTTCTTTGGTACTTATTAGACCATCCTTCAATTCATAAAGAAGATCTAGAACAAATGGAGATTCGTGAATTAATTCGTGGAGACTTTACGCCACCAGTTCAAATCGATGTTCCAGTCGATCAATTGTTCGCTCAATCTTTGAAACAAAACTTCGTCCCCGTAGTTGATGATCGTCAAATTTTTATTGGTATTGTGACACGACAATCCATCATTCAATATTTAATGAATAATGCCGATAAATACATACAACAATAAAACAGCCGGATTTATTCTGGTTGTTTTCTTTATCACATTGAAAAAAGCCTTTAAATTGTGTATGATAATGGGTATTAATGAAGGAGTGATAGTTTCATGAATCCGGATGATTCAGTCCCGTTACAGTATAGTTTAGGAGGGTTAACATGAACCTTCCCATCTTAATTTTATTTACATTTATTCTAAACATCTTGTTTTCAATGACAAGCAGCATCGTTTCTACAAATAAAGAAATCGAAGATGAATCTTATAAATATCAAGCTACTTTAAAATGGTTATCTCTATGCATGGAAATATTTGGCATTGTGATGAGTGTAATCTATTTACAACCCATGATCCATACTCCATTACTTTATATAGTCGTACTTCTATTGGTGTATGCATATATTTTATTGAGTGATTTATTACCGAGAAAGTTTGCGAATGCACATTTAAATCAGTTTGAAAAATCATTTATGTCCATTGCGAAAGGTATTCAATCCTTATGTACACCATTTACTTTTTTCTTGCGTTTTGAAGTGGAAAAAGAACAGGAAGATTATTCCGAAGAAGATATTTATGAAGTTATCAACAGTGGCGGTGTTGAACCAAGTCAAAAAGAGTTTATCGAAAACCTATTTGAGTTCGATGATACACCCGTTGAAGAAATTTGTACGCATCGAAGTGAAGTTGTTTGTCTATATTTAAATGACGATAAAGAAACATGGAAAAAGACCATTCTAGAAAATCGTCACACATTATATCCTGTATGTGATGAGGATAATGATGATGTCGTAGGTATTCTAGATACACGTGATTATTTCCGTTTAGATTCGATTGAACAAGATAACGTCATCAATAAAGCGATGGATCAGCCTTTCTTTATTTCACAAAATATGAAGGCCGATGTTCTATTGAAGGAAATGAAAATTAAAAAAGTATACTTTGCGGTTTTACTTGATGAATATGGAGGAATGACCGGTATCGTGACTTTACATGATATTATTGAAACTCTTCTTGGTGAAATCCAAGAAGATGATGATATTGAAGAGCCAGATCCAATCCAACAAATAGATTCTGATCAATTTAGAATCTATGGCCAAGCTGACATTGAAGATGTCGAAAAAGCTTTAGGCATTTCATTAGAAGATGAGGATTGTGACACGTTTGGTGGATACATCCTAAATCATTATGGACAAATTCCTGATGAAGGTTCACATTTTAAAGTCAGTCTAGACTTAATGGATGTATATGTTAAGGAAGTAAAAAATCATCGTATCGGACAAACTATTGTACAAATAAAACGAAAAGAGGAAGGAAAGCAAAATGAAAGCACTGAAAAACGCAATCGAGACTAGAGGACATTTTATTAATGATGAGGTATTAAAGGTTGATGCTTTTTTAAATCATCAAATCGACTGTTCTTTAGTAGATGAAATGGGGAATGAATTTTATGAACACTTTAAAAACAAAGGCATCACAAAAGTAGTAACCATTGAATCTAGCGGTATTGCCCCAGCCTATGCGACAGCCATTCGTTTGAATGTGCCATTGATTTTCATCAAGAAAACACAACCAAGCACAATGATCGATCCTGCTTTTGCGGAAGTCTTCTCTTTCACAAAGAATAAGACATATCCAATTTGTATTGAAAAAGAATACTTAAAAAAAGGCGATAAAGTATTATTCATTGATGACTTCTTGGCAAATGGTGAAGCATTCAAGGGAACGGAAAACTTAATTGCACAGGCACAAGCTGAAATAGTTGGTGTTGGCATGGTTATCGAAAAAGCTTTCCAAAAAGGACATGCATATATTACTGAAAAAGGATATGACCTTTTAGCGTTGGCATCTATTGCAGGTGTTAAGAATAAGAAAATTTCATGGGCTGATGAATAATCAGTCCATTTTTTTAAAAATTTGGGGGATTCTAATGAAAAATACATTCAAAAAACTATTTATTAGCTTTACCGTATTATCACTCACTGCATGTGGTTCAACTACAATGCAAGACAATACGTTTGCGGCTAAAGAAAACAAGGACTTCACAAAATACACAAACCAATTGGTAGTTGAATATGCCGAAAACGACTATACAACGATGCACCAATTCTTTGAACATCCAGAAGACTATGGTATTGATATCAATAATGTAGATGTAAGTCTTGGTGAATTTTATACAGATAATACTGAAGAAATCAAAGAAGATCAAAAAGAATTAAACAAGTTTAATCGCAGTACTTTAGACAAAACGCAACAAACCATCTATGATGAATTGAAATATGAGAATGAATTGAGCTTAAAAGCTGAAAACAAGAAATTTCAATATCTAAATAATTGTTGGAGTACAATGAGCGGACTTCACCAAAGTTTGATTTCTGTTTTTTCTGAATACATTTTACGAAATGAAAAAGACATTCAAGATTTGATTACACTCATCAACGATGTGCCTCGCTACACAAACGATGTATTGGAATATACAAAAAAACAAGCAGATAAGAATACCTTACAGTTTGACTATGATTCTGTTACCCAAGATATTCAAGATGTGATCAATACTAAAGAGGATAGTTCAATCACAAGTGCATTATATAATGCGATTGACACTTTAAATCTAGATGAAGAAAAAACAACATCTTATAAAGCACAAGTCAAAGATGCCATGGACACAAGTTTCTTTCCTAGTTATCAGGCTATGTTAGATACATTGACCTCTCTTCAATATAACGTACAACCACTACAAGGGTTGTCGAACTATAAGAATGGTAAGAAATATTATGAAGTATTAGTTGAAAATGCGACAAGTTCTACCAACTCTATTTCCACAATTAAAGAGAATACGCAATCCGCAATCAATTCAGCTATCACTAAATTTCAGAAGCTATATAAAGGCAATCCAATGATTGCGTATGAACTCGATTCAGTTTCAACGGATTTTACAGATGTAAATCAAATTCTAGAAAGCCTTCAAAAAAACTATAAAAAGGATTTCCCAGAAGTAAAAACCATGAAATATGATTTAAAGGCACTGCCAGAAGATCAATCTGTCAGCGGAATTGTTGCCTACTTTATTACACCAGCCTTGGATTATTCACAAAACTATCAAATGCGCTACAACAAACGTGATTATGGCGATGATCCATCAAGTTTAACACTTTATCAAACATTAGCTCATGAAGGTATTGCCGGACATATGTATCAAGCCCAATACAACAAGGAACATTTAAAATACCCAATCCAATTCTTCTACAACAATCTAGGTATGTCAGAAGGATGGGCTACTTATATGGAAAGCATGTCTTTACATTATTTAGATAATAATAAAGATTTATTAGAAGCCTATAATTTGAATAACATTCTTACCAATCTATACATTGTCTTAATGGATATCAGCATCCATTATGATGGTATGTCACTCAATGATTTCAAGAATGAATATGGTGATATGTTTAGTTCAGAAGGATTAGAAAGCATTTACAATCAATTGGCAGATAATCCAACTGTATTCTTATCTTACTATTATGGATATCTTCAAATCGTAGATTTAAAGAGTACAGCCAAATCTAGATTAAGATCTAAATTTGACAATGCAGACTTCCATAATGCCCTACTACAATATGGGGAAGTCAATTTCAATATTGTCAAACAAAGCGTAAATGAATACATCAATGAAAACAGGTAGCACTCAAAAAGATGTTGGTCAAATTTCCAACATCTTTTACATTTTTCTAGGGGAATATTCCACTGTATTTAACACTTTTCTAGGGGAATATTTGAAGAAAATTACATTTTTCTATGGGAAATATGAAGATGAGTTTAAATTACACAATTTTTTGGCATGCTCAAAATCAAAAAAATACCATAATTTCAAATATTGAATCATTTCACTGCTTTTTTAGCGTGTTTTGATTCATAATTTCAGATTTTGACACCTTTTTATGTTTTTTAACCCCATTTTGAGTCAAACTTGACTCATTTTGACTTTGCTTCAATCGAAAAAGTGTCATTTTTTTAAATTATGACACTAAAAAAATTGGATAATAGAAATCAAGAAAAAAGTCAAAAATTATATCAATAATTTTTCATGGTTTTTATTGCATGCTGAAAAACCCTGAAGAAAAAGCGCTTTTTTTCAGGGTAGTTTTGGTGTATAATCTCATTGTTATTTATTGTACTGGTATAACTCACCAGTTTTGCACATGCTATAAATTATTCGTACTAATTTACTAGCACATGCAGTCTTTGCAGCTTTCGAACACATCGGGTTTGATTGCTGCTTTTTCTTTATATAGAAATCCTTAATACTATTATCATCTCTCTTAAGCCTTATAGAACACGTTACAGCCAGATATAATAAACACCTTAATCGTTTATTGCCTTTTTTAGTAATGTGCATATGATCCCCGTCATTCTGTCCACTTTCACTGATTCTTGGATCTAGTCCGGCAAAGGCTACTAACTCATTCTTCTTTTTAAATCTTGTCATGTCACCTAGTTCTGCAATAATACGTGCAGCTAGGTTATCTCCAATACCTGGAATAGATTTGATTATACTAAAGTCAGGTAGTTCCTGTGCTAGCTTAATCATTTCACCAATGGTTCTTTCAGCTTCTGCCATATCTTCTTTTAATTTTTTGATGAATCTCTGAAGTATTAATACTTCAATATCATCCTTATCACATCCTGAATAGATGGTTTTAGAATACTCTATTGCCTTGTCAGCCATTGTATCACTCATTGCCTGACGATGACATGTTTTACTCTGAATCACTTTAGATACGGTATTAATCTTCTTTTTCTGAAGCATTTCTGGATGTGGATATTTTTCAATGACAGCTAAAGCGACCGGACCATACAGATCATCATACAGCGTATCATAGCCTGGAAATACAACATCCAGCTGTGCTCTGAATGCAACCTTATCTTTTCTTAAATGAACCAATATATCCTCATAATAGCGTGATAATTCCCTCAGTTCATGATATATCGTTTCTGGTTTATGACTGTTATGAAGACTATGGCTGTAATATGTTTTTGCGATTGACTTTGGGTCAAGCTTATCTGTCTTTGGACTTCTTAGTGAATCATTCTTTCTTGTTTTGGCTGATAATAGTGGATTAATAATAAACTGCTTGATATTGTTGTCTTCAAGCACTTTCTTAAGGACACGATGGTAAACTCCTGTTGCCTCATAAACAACACATACTTCTGTTTCCAGCTTCTTTTCCATCTCTCTGACAAGACTCACTATCTCATCAAATCCTTCTTTGGTGTGCTTTATTGAACGTGAACCTGTATACTTCACATTCATTTCCTTGAATGCCTGATAATCTGATTTACCCTTAGAGACATCAATGGATACTATTGGACCTTTCATAGATCATTCCTTCTTTCCTTTAGTATTTGAAAGCATAACTTCCCGATTTATGACTATCTATTTTCGTCTTACATGCAGGCTCTATCAATAAATCAAAAGGCCTATTTGGATATAAACTGACTCATGTCATAAAAGGAAGCAGAGAACTTTTTTTAACGAAATCACAACTGTGTTTCCAAGAGAACCTCTCTCTGCTTTCTTAAGTCTATTATAATGTATGCCTACAAAATAAAAGACTAGAAGTTAAATTTAAGCAACCTCTAGTCAATGTGTTTATTTAGTGAAGAGAAGAACGATACATTAATAGTCGTAGCTATCAATCGTTGTTTACGAGCTTACCTTATGGATGTCTCAAGTTATAATGATTAACTTCTCTTCAGTGATATGATATCACTTCTAGATAAAATAAAAAACTAGAATTATTACTTGAATAACTTCTAGTTCTATAATACGAAAGAGAATCTTCTATTTTTGTTTCAAATATGGTATTATTGATTAGTAGTATGTAAAAGGAGACGTCGAATGAGTAAGAAAAGAGTTTATGCGGCTATCGAAATTGCTGATCAAGAGATTCGTCTTATCGTTTTAGAGATATTTGAAGCTCGTTACAACGTTTTAAGAACAGAAAGAGTTGCTTGTTCAGGTGTAGATAAAAATCAAAAGATTGTCGATGAAAGTGCTATTGTTACAGCCATTCGTCAAGCTATAACGAATGCACAGGCAGCTTTAGGATATCGAATTGAGCGTGTCTTATTGGCTGTTCCTAGTGTAAATGTAATGCGTAGCTCACAAAAGGTGCGTGTTCAGATTGAAGATGGTACAAAAAATATTCGTTTGTTCCATATTCAGCAAGGATTTAAAAACGCCATTCAAAAACGATTGAATGAAGATGTAGAATTTGTCAATGCGAATAAGGTGTCTTATGAAGTCAATGGACAAGTGAGTCAGAAACTTCCATTAAATCAGGAATGTGAAGATTTCATTATGGATGTAGATTTATTATATGCCGACAAGGAAACAATCTATTCGTATGCTCGTTGTGTGGAACAGGCAAATCTTGAAATCTTGGATCTATGTGTAGATTCATTTGCGATTGGTCAAGAAACTGCAGCTTTGGCACAGAGCACAGAAAGAGTTACAATCCAAATTGATTTGGAACAGAATCACTCTACTTTAGCTTTATTTAGTACAGGTCGTTTAATGACATGTACAACTTTGGATTATGGATACTTATGGTTCATTGAGGATATCCAAAGAAAATATAAGTTAAGTGATGATGTATGTTACAGATTATTGCAGAATATTTTCTCGGGTCAAGAAGATGAAAACAGTGATGTGATTGTTTATATTGAACAAAGAGAAGATATGCGTGTTGAGATTACGGCCAATGAATTAGCAAAGGCTTGTTTACCTCGTATTCGTCAATGGATTGCAGCTGTCAATGATGCATGTTTACCAATTGTTCGCCAAGGAAAATCAAGATATGTGATCACAGGACAAGGAAGTAACATTCCTGTATTGAAGGATTTAGATAAATCGTTCAATGCGAGCGCAATGATCTATCAAGAACAAGCTATTGGTGCAAGAGATGGTGCATTTGTGTGTGGCTTAGGTATGGCTTATGCATGGCAAGACATCAACCGTATTCACCATGATGACAGAATTAGTGCAAACAATAATGAATTAGAAGCGAGCATTGATTCTATTAATCAAAAGGCGCATACTGGTGAAGGTGGATTTACGAAGAAGTTAAAGAATGCTATTTTAGCAGATGAAGAATAAAAAAGAGAGGAAAATATTATATGACTGAATTTAATCAAGTAGCAAATATTAAAGTATTTGGTGTTGGTGGTGGTGGATCCAACGCTGTTAACCGCATGGTTGCTGATGGTGTTAAGGGCGTTGATTTCTATATCTGCAACACAGATGTACAAGTTATGAAAAACTCTCCTTGCGATAACAAAATCGTTTTAGGAAAGGAAACAACTAAAGGTTTAGGTGCTGGTGGAAATCCAGAATATGGACGTAAAGCTGCTGAAGAAAGTGAAGGAGAAATCCGCGAATCTGTAAAAGGAAGCGACATGGTATTTATCACTGCTGGTATGGGTGGTGGAACTGGTACGGGTGCAGCTCCATTAATCGCTAAGATTGCTAAAGAAGAAGGTGCTTTAACAGTTGCCGTTGTAACTCGTCCATTCACTTTTGAAGGTCGTCGTCGTGCAAACAATGCTAAAGATGGTATTGAAGAATTAAAAAAATATGTTGACTCATTAATTATCGTTTCAAATGACAACTTATTAGATGTGATTGGTCGTAAACCAATCGAAGAAGCATTCCAAGCTGCAGACAACGTATTACGTCAAGGTGTTCAAACAATCTCTGACTTGATCGCTGTTCCAGCATTGGTAAACTTAGACTTTGCAGACGTTCGTAGCGTTATGCAAAATCAAGGTCGTGCATTGATCGGTATTGGTATGGCAGAAGGAGAAGACAAAGCTATCTCTGCTGCTGAAAAAGCTATCCAGTCACCATTATTGGAAGCACAAATCTCTGGTGCTAAATCAGCTATCGTAAACATCACTGGTGGTGACAAAGTTAGCTTATTTGATGCACAAAACGCTGTAGCTGTAATTCAAGATGCAGCTGGTGGAGATGTTGACTGTATTTTCGGTATCGCAATCAACGAACAATTAGGGGATGCGATCATCGTTACAGTTATCGCTACTGGATTTGAAGAACCAAAAGAAAAACAACGTAAAAGACGTAGTGAACCAGTAATTAAACAAGTTGCGAATGATACATTGTTCACAGAACCGAAAATCCAAGCGCCTGTTAACCCAGGTGTTGTAACTAGTGTTGAAAATAACACAAGTGATGATGAACAAATTCCTAACTTCTTCTTCAATCGTTAATAGACATATATAGAGAGCTTAGTAAAAGCTCTCTTTCTTGTTAGTATTAATCAATATTCGTTAATTGCTATGGTATTAACTGCAAAATCCATAGCGAGATAGGATAAAATATCTAAGAATCAAAATTTTGCAGAGTATTATTTATTAGGTACATTATTAAGTACGATTAGTATTTTAGTTATTTCATTAATATAATTGTTGAGCGAATCAAATCTTGCTCTTTTTTAATTAAGTCAAACATCTTAATTCGGTGTTAATTAAGTCATATAGCTTAATTGATCATTCATTACCGACAAAATAATGGCTGTAATTTAAAAAAAGTATAAAAAAAACAGAGAATTGTATCTCTGTAATAGGCATGGCTGGGGTACTTGGATTCGAACCAAGGAAATGTCAGATTCAGAGTCTGATGCCTTACCGCTTGGCTATACCCCAATGTGCCTATTTATAATACACGATTTGTGTCTTTTTGACAAGTGTTTTTTATGTAAAACGCTTGTTTTTTTGCGTTTTAGACAAGATAGGAAGTATCGTAAGGAAATGCTTGAAATTAATGTCTTTTTCACATTGGGTTGTCAAAATAATAGGTGAGAAGAAAAGAATATATAAATGGGAGGTGAAGGAATGAAAAAGAAGATTTATATATGTTTGAGTATTCTTATAGTATTTATTCTTTCTTTAAGTATTGTTCGTGCCAATACGATGGATACGTACGGAATGAGTTTAAAAGAAATGGAGATGATGGAGGAGTATAAAAAGGGAAATATCAATACGGATGAATTTATTGAATTACGAAAAGCTAAGGCAGGTGAGTATGGTTTATTAGATTATTGTGATTCCACTTATTTTTTAAGTGAAGACTTTTATGATAACTATTCGGATGCGTATTTGATCAAGAATGGCTTGATGATTTTAGATCGCTATAGTGCAGGATTTGAGACGACTGTAGATGTGATGGAATCTAGAGCGAGTAGTGTAGTAAGTATGAGTCATCATCGGTATGAAGAAAAGCCTGGTTACTATATTGCGAATGGAATATGGAAATTGTCGAATTCGCATGAAGCATTTTGTGCGCAGGGATTGAATGCATCTCCTGCAGTAGGAGATGTGACTTCCGATCCATATTTGGTTGAAAATGAGAACTTAAAGAAATGTTTGTACTATGGCTATAACGGCCCTGGGGACATATTAACATCTCGTTATGGCGTCAGTGGAGCAATTGTACTCACAAGTGAACTTGTGTCGAATGCTTATAGTTCAAATTGTATTAGTAAGGCGAGTAATGATGGGTATCACTGGAATAAAGTAGTGGGTGGTTTATGGAATGAAATCATCGCAAAGCCAAGTGTTAAAAATTATTCAACCTATTTAGTAGATGTAGCTGGGTCTGCCTATAACTGGCAAGGGGTGTTAACGCCAATTCAAAAGTTGGCATATGGTGTATATGTGCCTACAGGTTCAGTAAAGCTTTTAAAGGTCAGCTCAAAGAATGAGATCAATCAATCGAATGCATCCTATACATTTTCTGGAGCTCTTTATGGATTGTATAAAGATTCTGGGTGTAAAGAAAAGATTGGTGAATTTAAAATTGATGAAAATGGCAAGTCCAACGAGATTAAAGATTTAGATATTGGTACTTACTACATTAATGAAATACTAGCGCCGCATGGCTATCAAAAAGATACAACAATCTATACTGTTAAGGTTAAAGATCAAGCGGTTCAAGAAATTGAAGTGCGTGATGTTCCACAAACCAATCTTGTGGATTTAGTTTTGGTGAAACAAGATGCCCAAACAGGAAATAAAGCGCAGGGTATGGCCAGCTTAAAAGATGCAAAGTATGAATTTAAGTTTTATGGAGGTCTATATGATAAGGATCCAGCAAGTTTAGGTGTTTTACCAATACGCAGCTGGATATTAAAGACAGATAATACGGGCAAGATTCTGATGGAAGATTCGTATAAAGTAAGTGGTGATGCCTTCTATATGGATCTGAATGGAAAGATATGTTTACCATTAGGTACGATTACGGTTCAGGAAATCGATCCTCCACAGGGGTATTTATTGGATAGCACAGTATATGTACAAAAGTTAGATTGTACAAGTAGTACGTCTGAACATATTAGTGCATTTAAGACATTCAGTGTGAAAGATACAGTGAACCGTTTAAAGTTGATTAAAGTACAGGAGGGTACGCAAATTCCATTGCCAAATGTCATATTTAAGCATATAATGCCAAACTTACCTTTTCCTTTACAAGAAAAGACGAATGATAAGGGTGAAATTGAATGGATGGGTCTGACAAAAGGAAAACATACATTAACCGAGTTTAAGACTCTAGATGGGTATGCCCTGGATATTAAGCCTATTGAATTTGAAGTGTTGCGTGATGGAAGTATTTCTGGAGTGGATCCTGTCATTACATTTTCAAATAAGGTGAATCCTTTTGAATTGAAGATCGTAAAGAAAAACAACATGCATCAATTACTGGATGGTGCTGTATTTGGATTATTTAAAGATAGTGAGTGTAAAGAAAAAATTGATGAGAAGAGTATGGTTGATGGAGTTGTATCTTTTGCGGATTTAAAGAATGGTGAAACGTATTATTTAAAAGAAATAAAGGCGCCAAGTGGCTATCAAAAGATAGATCGTGTGTATTGCATAAAAACGGATTTTATACCGGTTAAAGGACAATATGATGTGTATATAGATCAAGAAAAAGTAGATGGCTTATATGCGGATGGAAGTGTGAACTTGGAGTTTGTGAATGAAAGAATGACAAAGCTTCCACATACAGGTTCTAGTATGAGTTTGGTGTGTGTGGTTGTAGGTGCCTATTTAATGTTGAGGAGAAATCATGAATAAAAGAAATTTAATTTATACAGGACTATTGATGTTGGCAATGGTCACAAGTCCAGTCAGCGCAAAAGAAACAAGTGTTTCAGTTGTGCATGGGACGGCAAATTTTAATGAGGGGAATGCGAGTATTGTGATTCAGGCAAATCAAAATCAATCCATGCAGGGTAAGTCGTTTAAGGTATATAAACTATTTGATGCGACAAATTCAAAGGACAATACTTCGATTCACTATACTTTAAATAGTGTGTATGCATCTAAAATCAAGGAGCTTGTATCAAGTAAGTTATCTAAAACGGTATCGGATCAAGATGTAGTGGAATATATGATGTCTTTAGATAACGAAGGAAGTCAAAGTGAATATCGTACCTTTATTGAATCGATTCAAAAGGCGATATCTTCTATGGAAGCTCATATTGTGAATGTAGAGAGTTGTGATGTGAATGGAAATATCACGTTGGATAAGTTGGGATATGGTTTCTATTTGATTGATGAAATTACCAATGTATCCAATAGTCATGCGGCAAGTTCTATGACGATGGTCAATACGGCAAATCCTAAGGCGACGATTCAAATTAAGTCGGATTATCCGAGTATTGTAAAGAAGATTTATGAAGATGACAACAATATAGGTTGGAATGATATGGGTGATTTTGAGATCATGCAGAACATTCCGTATAAGTATGAATCGAAAGTGCCGGATATGAGTGGATATGTTTCTTATTTTTTAGAGTTTGAGGATGAAATGGATCCAAGTTTATATTTAAAAGAAGATAGTATACAAGTAAAGGTCAAGGATACTATTATTCCAGCTGATACATATAGTGTAACTAAATCTTCAAATGGATTTAAAGTTACATTCAATGATTTTAAAGGACTTGGTAGTCAAGGAGATCCAATCTTGTTTACGTATGATGCGTATTTAAATGATTTGTCAGCCACAAAGATTTCAAAAAAGGGTTTTGAAAATAAGGTACGATTAAATTTCTCAAATGATCCGCAAACGAATTCTGAAGGACAAACGCCTTGGGATAGTGTTGTGTGCTATACATATCAGGTGAAGGGTTTAAAGACAAATGAGAAGGATGTCAAACTTGAGGGGGCTACATTTAAGTTGTATCGTGATTCTAATTTGAGTGATTTAGTAAAGGTAAAGAAAAGCACAAATGGATATGTAGTTTCAAATAGTGTAGATGAAGAGATTGTATCCAACGAAAAGGGTGAGTTTGTGATTCAAGGTTTGGATCAGGGAACGTATTATTTAAAGGAAATCCAGGCACCGGACGGATATACTTTATTAAAGGAAGCTATTGAGATTCAAATTACGCCTACATTTGTAGCGGATCGCAATAACTATACTTCGAATGGAGAGGGATTGGTTTCTCTATCGGCAACAAGTTTTAATACGCATTTAAATGCGAGTACGAATGATTTAAGCGTAGCTTTAAAAATAGTGAATCAAACGAGTTCTAAATTACCAGTCACTGGATCTATGGGAACGATTGTCTGTGTACTAACGGGTGCTGGTATTATGGTGTATGTATGTAAGAAGAAAAGGGAAGAATAGGATTCTATTCTTTCTGGGTTTCTTGATTTGTGTATTGCCACTCATCTTAAATTTCTTCTTTCATCAAAGTGTAGAGAATGTCATTTCAAGTTTTTATTTAGAAGAAGAAAAAATGGATGAGGGCATATTGGAGTCGAGTTTTAATGCTGGGTTGAACTACAATCAAAACTTGTATTTGGGTAAAGAAAAAGAAGAGTATGAAACGATGTTGAATACTTTATCCTCAAATGTAATCGCAACCATCCAGATTCCAGTGATCGATGTAGACTTACCAATTTATCGTGGAACGAGTGATGAAGTGTTAAATCGTGGGATTGGTCATTTTGAATTTACAAGTCTTCCTGTTGGCGGAAAGAATTCGCATTGTATATTAACAGGTCATAGAGGTCTTCCTAGTGCCAAGCTTTTTACGCGTTTGGATGAGTTAAAGAAGAAGGATTTGATCTATATACATGTGTGTAAAAAAGAATTGGTCTATGAGGTGGTGGATTCTATTGTGGTAGAACCGGAAGCTATCTTGGATATAGGTATTGAAAAGAATAGGGATTTGTTGAGTCTAGTGACTTGTACGCCGTATGGGATCAATACGAAAAGGTTGGTTGTAAGGGCCAAAAGAGTGTTTCCTAAAAAGAAAGAGAAAAAAGTGCGTAAATCGTGTTTTATTTTAATTCCAATAATTTGTGTAATGGTGGTGAAATGGTGAAGAAAATTGGTTTGATCATATTAATGATGATCGCATGTATTATGCCGATAAACGCAAACTCAATTAGTGTGGAGTTGCAGGATTCGGTAGATGAACTCTCGAAGGAGAATGTTGAGTTTAATGTTGTTCAAGTCGCAAAGCTTGTGGATGGCTTTTATGTATTGAATCAAGAATTTCAGGATTTAGATGTGGACTTCAATACGGAGTTATTGGCTGAAGAAGTGGAAGCAATTTGTACAAAATTAAGTGGGTATTCCATGGTTGGACAAACTCTTGTCACGGATGAAGAAGGTAAAGCTGTTCTTGAAGATGTAGAAGAAGGATTGTACTTTATTGATCCTGTCAATATTCATGAGTATGAAAGAATGAGTCCGATGTTAGTGAGTGTTCCTGAGTGGGATGGGGATACGTTAAATTGTGATGTGGTGTTGTATCCTAAGCATCGTCCGTTTGAGAAGCTGATTATTAAAAAGATTGATAAGGATTCTAAGGATGAAATCTTGGATTCTATCGAATTTACAAGCTATAAGGATAAGGATTGTACAGAATCTTTAAAGACATTTAAAGGTAATGGTACTCTATCGATTTTAATGCGTGAAGATAAGATGTATTTAAAGGAGACAAAGGCTCCTAATGGGTATGAAAAATCGGATCAAGTCTTATTTGTGGAAGTCAAGGAGGATGAAATCTTTATTGATGGTAAAAAGGTAGAGAATCATGAGTTCTTGTTTGAGAATAAGAAGATTCATGTTCCAACAGGAATTGAATATCATGGTAATATTTATGTGACTTTAGGTTTAATTGCACTTGTGATTATTTTACATTTGATTAATAAGAAGTTAAGAAAGTAGGAGTTTTTCTACTTTCTTTTCTTGTGGTATGATGGGTATATGGAAAAAGGCCAATATGTATATATTTTAGAGTGTAGGGATTCTACATATTATACGGGATATACAACGGATGTAGATAAAAGATTAGAAACGCACAACTTGGGTAAGGGGGCAAAATATACGCGGTCTAGAAGGCCTTGTAAGCTTGTGTATGTAAGGGCTTGTGAGTCGAAGTCCAAGGCTTTGAAGTTGGAATATAAAATTAAACAAATGTCTCGAAAAGAAAAGTCGGAGTTGATTGAAGGAATCTTGAAAGAAATGTAGTTTCGTATTATTATATAGAAAGCGAAAGGATGATTATAACTATGAATAAAACTAGAACTCGTTTTGCGCCGAGTCCAACTGGCTATATGCACATTGGAAATTTGCGTACAGCTTTATTTGAATTTTTAATTGCGAAACACGAAGGTGGCGACTTCTTATTACGTATTGAGGATACTGACCAAGAGCGTAAGGTAGAAGGTGCTGTAGATGTTATTTATAAAACTTTAAAAGAATGTGGTTTGAACTGGGATGAAGGTCCAGATATTGGTGGAGACTTTGGTCCATATGTTCAAAGTGAACGTTTACCTATGTACAAAGGGTATGCCGAAGATTTAATTAAACTTGGTGGAGCTCACTATTGTTTCTGTAGTGAAGAGGAGATTGAGGCTCAAAGAAAAGAAGCTGAAAGCTTAGGTATTTCTTTTAAGTTCAATGATCCTTGTAAGCACTTGAGTGCTGAGGAAGTACAGGCTAAATTGGATGCGGGTGAACCTTATGTTATTCGTCAAACAATCAAAGATGTTGGTGAAACATATTTTGATGATGAAGTATATGGTCGTATTGAAGTGGATGGAGATGTTTTGGATGAACAAATCTTGATTAAATCGGATGGATATCCAACATATAACTTTGCGAACATTATTGATGATCACCAGATGCAGATTTCTCACGTAGTTCGTGGAAATGAATATTTATCAAGTACACCTAAGTACAACTTGATTTATGATGCGTATGGATGGCAAAGACCTACATACGTACACGTACCACCTGTAATGAAGGATGAACACCACAAATTATCAAAACGTAATGGAGATGCTTCTTTCCAAGATCTTGTTGCGAAGGGATATTTGCCGGATGCGATCATGAACTATATCGCACTTCTTGGATGGGCTCCTGAAACAGAACAGGAAATCTATACTTTGGATGAGTTGATCAAAGTATTTAATATTCACCGTATTTCTAAATCACCAGCCATTTTCGATATTGATAAATTGACTTGGATGAACGGTGTATATTTAAGAAACATGGATGAAGAAACATATTATGAAACAGTTCGTCCATACTTAGAAAAAGCGGTTCATGGAGCATACAACTTAAAAGAGATTGCCAAAATCATTCAACCTCGTATTGATATCTTGAATCAAATCGAAGAAAGTGTTGACTTCTTTGATACATTAGTAGATTACGATTTAGAGATGTATCGTCACAAGAAGATGAAGACAACTCCAGAAGTTGCATTAAAAGCTTTAAAAGCCAGCAAGCAAACTCTAGAAACCTTTGATCAATGGGACAGCATGGATGCATTGCACGAATGTTTATTAGCTCTTCCTAAAGAGTTGGAAATGAAGAATGGACAGGTATTATGGCCAATTCGTACAGCCGTTTCTGGTAAACAATTCACTCCAGGTGGAGCGATTGAAATTGCGTTTATCTTAGGAAAAGATGAAACATTACGTCGTATCCAAGTGGGTATTGATCGTTTGAGTGAAATCGTAGAAGAGTAAAACATACAAACGCTTAGAGAAATCTAGGCGTTTTTTTTTGCGTTTTACCAGCAAAAACAAATAAATAATTACGTATCTGTAATATAGAATTGTCGATAATATGATATGCTATTACTAGATCGAGGATTGCTTATGAGATATTTTTCAGTGGCTGAAATAGCTAAAAAATGGGATATATCCGAGCGCAGTGTTCGAAATTATTGTGCACAGAATCGTGTAGATGGTGCATTTATTGCCGGTAAAACTTGGAAAATTCCAGAAAATGCCAAAAAACCAGTTCGTATGAACAAGAAGAAAGAACAGTCTGTTACTTTATTGGATGTCTTGAAGGAACAAAAGATAAACAAGTATTCTGGTGGGATTTATCATAAAACACAGATTGATTTAACGTATAATTCAAATCATATTGAAGGAAGTCGCTTGAGTCATGATCAAACTCGATATATTTTTGAAACAAATACGATTGGTGTAGAAAATGAAGTGTTGAATGTGGATGATGTACTTGAAACGGCAAATCACTTTCGATGTATTGATATGATTATTGATCATGCCAAGACTACTTTGAGCGAGAATTTTATTAAAGATTTACACTTGACTTTGAAGAATGGTACAAGTGATTCAAGAAAAGAAGGGTTTGTGGTCGGCGACTATAAAAAGGTACCAAATGAAGTTGGAGGAATGAATACAGCACTTTCTGAAGAAGTTCCAGGTAGAATGAAGGAATTGTTAAAAGAATATAATGGTAAAAAAGAAAAGACTTTTGAAGATATACTCGATTTTCATGTAAGGTTTGAGCGTATTCATCCATTTCAAGATGGAAATGGTCGTGTTGGAAGATTGATTTTATTTAAAGAATGTTTGAAATATAATATTGTCCCATTTATAATCGATGATCAGTTGAAAATGTTTTATTATCGCGGCTTAAAAGAATGGGATTATGAAAGAGGCTATCTGATGGATACTTGTTTGTCGGCACAAGATAAATATAAAGCTTATTTGGATTATTTTAGAATTGCTTATGAGAATAATAAATCAAATTGAAATCGATGAATATACTGTGATTGAAGTGTCTGATCATACGTGTTTTGGAAACTATGCGGTAATTGAAGGTAAAGAATATCCTACAGAAATCGTATATGATTTTTGTAGGATATTCTTTAAATTAGATTCAATTCTTTAAAGGCATGATATATACCATCTTCATCTAGTGATGTTGTGATCATGTTAGCTTTATCTTTGATTTCTTGTGGAGCATTTCCCATGGCGATGCTCAGATGTGCTTTTTCAAACATAGGAATATCATTGAAGCCGTCTCCAATCGCAATCGTATCTTTAATGTCAGCATTAAAGTATTTGATTACGGCATCCATGCCTGTGGCTTTGTTGATGTGGTAGGAAGTGATTTCTCCACTTTCTTTTCCTAGTGGCGCAAAGGTTGCCGGAATCACATCGTATTTGTCGGATAAATCTTGTTGGATCTTTTTGTAAGGCGTTTTCCCATTGTCAATAACGGAGACTTTGTTGTAGACAAGGTCTTTTATATTGTCGACAACGGTGATTTGGCTCGTTAGAATGGTAAGGCCGTGTTTGGCTTTTTCTTCTTCACTTTTGCCGGCACATTGTTCTTCCACCATTTTTAACATCGTGTCTTTTGTATATTGAGTGGCATAGATGCCATTAGAACATTCAAAGTTAGCGGGAATGTTGTTTTCTAATAAGTAGTTTGAAAGATATTGGCTTTCTTCTTTTGTGAGTGCATTTTCTTCTACGATTTTGTGTTCACATTCAATGGTTGCCCCACTTCCGGCAATAATCGCATCATAGTCAATTTCTAGCATCGGGCCAAAGATTTCAATGCGCTGTCTTCCTGTGCATAAAATGACTTTATGTCCGTTTTTTTGGGCTTGAATACAAGCTTTGATGGCACTATCCGGAATATAGCCTTCGTGATGGAATAGGGTGCCGTCGGCGTCTAAAAATATAAGTTTCATGAGTACCTCTTTCTGATTGGACGAAATGATATTTTTATTCTACAATAGAAAGGTAAATATTTAAAGGGGAGGGATAAAATGGGCGATTATATGGTGATAGGTATTGTGTTTGTTTTCGTGGTATTGATGTCAATACTTCCAAAACCAGTTTATAATGCGATTACGCGTGCTTTTTCAATGCATA